>ERZ808240.289-NODE-289-length-68485-cov-13.685489_pt1 | contig 68485 bp, 51 predicted proteins | sample MGYA00521084_ERZ808240 | MGnify/ENA primary metagenome ERZ808240 (study PRJEB31516, sample SAMN03275571) | gut metagenome | biome: mammalia-associated habitat; material: feces | host: Papio cynocephalus | place: Kenya | collected 2012-08-06 ...
AATCTCGATTTACATTTTTGCGTTGTCTTTTTAACTCATTGTAAACATAACATAAACACTTAAATTTTAGAATGACATTGTTTGACAATTACATATTTAAACAATGACTAATTTTTGATTTGACCTAACTTTATTTGACAAAATGTTAGTTTACAATGAAATGTTAATATGCATTTTTGAAAAATGCAATGAACTGAATCTATACTTTACATATACAAAATATAAACAAACCATAACTTTTTGTATCATTTTCATACAACAAAGGTATCAAGTGGGCAAAGAAAAAAGGCGGTTCACTTTTGCTTTAGCATGTGAACGCCTTTTTGCCCACTTGATTTTGTGAAATGTTTTTGCTTGCTGGCGTGTGCTTGTCTGCTGGAGCAAAGCGACAGCCTTGTATCAAGACAAGCACACGCCACGATCTCAAAAGTTTTAATTTTTACATTTTGGACATCTGTATTTATATCTATCAGAAAAGTGGTCTGGTCTATAGAACCATTTATATCCACACATTAAACATTCATATTCCGCCTTTTCTCTTGCTCCATTATAACTAATTACTTTTATATTTTTGTTGAGATTTAAAAGCTTATTACAATATTTTTCAAATAAAATTTTCTTTTTTTCTTCTTCAGTCAAGCATGGTTTTGACTTTTGTTTTTCTTTTTTTAATTCAATCTTTCGTTGTCGTCTTTCAATTTCCCTTTGTTCAGCCTTAATTTGTTTCATTTCTTCGGGGTTAATAAGTCCACTTACAATTAGTCTGCCACTTTCTTTTGTACTGTTGGTAGCAATAGTATCATTCCACAATCGAACTATATTATTTTTTGTAGTATACTGGAAACTTTTTAATATCCTTGAAATTCTATACATTTCAGTTTCAGGGACAAATATTTTCTTATTGCTTTCTTGTAAATTATTATTAAAAACAATTAAATTTTTATTATTCCCATGTTCTAATAATTTAATATAATTTCCATATAGTTCTTTATTATGTGCTTTTAATAAACTTATCAAATTTATATAGACATATTTATCAATCATTGAATAAGCAAAGTATGGTGTAATTGTAGCATCAAGCGGATTAACATATAAGTGATTATAAAAGTCAATATCGATTATACTTCCGTGTATATAACCACTTCCACCAATTTTTTTAATTTCACTTGATATTTGTTTTTGATAATTCTCATAAGATTCTAAAAACAATTTAACCGAATTAGAATAATTTACAAGATTCTCATAAAAATAATTTATATCGTGTTTTTCAACATTTTTAACACTTCCACCATTTAGTAATTTTAAATTATTACAATTGTTAGTTTTTATTAAAAAGCAATATATTCCATTTCTTTTGAGCATAAATAGTTTTTCAAAGTCACGATTAAAATCTATTCTAGAGCCAACTCCATAGTAAAACAATTTATATTGTTCTCGAGTAATTTCGTAAATACCATCATTATAATCCTGAAAAATATCAAAATCTTTTGATGTCATTAAATATTTAAAACCATATGAATCTCCCGAGTATCCAACCTGATTATCTGCATAAATTTTAAGTTCTTCATTTTCAATATACTTATTTTTGTGCGTATGCCCTGAAATATAAAACCAGTTTTTATTATAATTACTTTTTGACCAATCTTCTTTTGGCATATGAGTAATAAAAAATATTTTTTTATCACCAGCTATTTCGGTTAACCTTTTATGTAGGGTTTCAACTTTATTTGACCTTTCTTTTTCTTGTTCTCTTGTAATGTATTGAGTTCTATATATTCCTTGATTGGCATTAAATTCTTCATTCATACCAGCATAGCCTATCCCACCAAATATTGCATAGCCATTGCACAAAAATTTTTGTCTTAAGATGTTTTTGTCTAGAGTCAAGATATCTTCTTGAGAGTATATTTGTTGCTTATCATTTGGCAAGAATAATTGATTTTCAAGTAAATAAATTTTACATTCAAAAGAATTCAAAAATTTTCTATAACTTTCAATTATTTCCTCTATTGATTTACAATTTTTATTTAATTTTGTATCCCATAGCTCGTGATTTCCAAGAACGACAAAAGTTTTTTGATATGGAATTTCTCTTCTAAAAGACTTAAAAAACAGCTTGAAAATTTCAAAATTATATGAAATATCTCCAACAAACACAATACTATAATTGTAAGTAAAAGTCGGTAAACTATCTTTTAATTTTTCTACAATTTTTTTTAAATATGATTCTAATTCAAATTTGTTTACACTATTTTTAAACTTGTTTATTATTTTATGATTTAAGTGTAGGTCACTAATATAGCAAAGAACAACATTATTATCTTCAATCAATTCAAAATTAAAAAGTCTGCTAGGAACTAAGTCTAGCGAAGTAGAAGGTGTTAAGTTTGCCAAATGACTATCTTTAGTTATTGACTTAAAAAGAGAGTTATTGTAAATTCCAAGCTTAATCATTATTTCCGAAGAAATTCTGGCTTTTGTTAAATCATACTTACTCAAGTCAACTCCTTGAAAATCATAATCTAATAAATCAGCATTTGCTAAATCCTTATCTGATGCTTTATAAAATTTGTCAAACATGGCGTAAGTTTTTTCTTCTCTTTCAAAAGAATATTTCTTTTCCCTAATAATGTGAAATAAATTATCTTCTTTTGAATAGTATTTATCTATTATATCAAAATCCATATTTAAAACCTCTTTATGTCAACATTATAGCATATTCTTATAAAAAATCATCATATTTTATAAATATAAAAGAACTAAATCGGTTTCGATTTAGTTCTTTATTGGTGCAGATGACAGGACTTGAACCTGCAAGGTTTCCCACTAGAACCTGAATCTAGCGCGTGTACCAATTTCGCCACATCTGCATACATTGTAAGTTTACAACATATTTATATTTTTATCAACTTAAAACATTAGACCCCAAAAACTTTTTATTATATATTTTGTAAAATATTATATTTATTTTATTGATATAATTTTTAACGAAAATATTTTTTGAAAGTGCTTATCAAAAAAATATTTTTTGTTAATAAAAAGACTCATACGAGTCTTTTTTAGAATGTTAATTCATCGGTATTTTCTTTTGGAATATACTTTTCAAGTATTGTTGATTTTGGCATTGAAACTGTTACATCAAATTTTAGGTTATCATTGTCTTTAACTTTATACACCGAATTTACCATTTCCAAATCTTTTGCCGTTAGGTCATGAATATAATTTGACCCCTTTTCAGATTCATAATACATTATTGTTTTATTCATTTCTTTACTATCATAGATATCAATAAAGCCTAATGTGTGCAACATTTCATGTTTTATTATTCCTTTAAGGTAATCAGTATCATCTTTATCCAAATTTTCCTGTGGAACAATTTTGTCCACCTGCACATCCATTTTTATCGGATAATTGATGTATCCCCAAAATCCAGTTGATTTTACTCTTGTAACAGCAAGTCCATTACTTTTGTCACTGTCAGCTTTATTTATTCTTACTGATTTTAGTGCTTTTTTTGAGTTGTCTAATTCAACTTTGTATGTAACACCTGTAAGTTCCACATCAAGTTCTTCAACTGCTTGTTTTATGCATTGCTTTTGTTCGCTAGAAAAATTTTCGTCAATCATGACTTGAATATCTTTGTTTGTTAATGGCAAAGTGAGTGGAACTCTAAAAAGATTTTGCATAAACCTATCCTTTGCCACACCATTTGTTTTATAGTTAGAATTTATCATTGTATGAACAAAACTTCCACCCATCGCAATTATAAACACAATTGAAACCTTGTCAACAACATTCCAAATCTTATCTTTTATTGTTGGCGATGTGTTGCCCCTTGGCAAAGAAATAATATCATCAATATCCAATGCTTTTTCTTTTTTCATAAACTTCCCCTATCATTTTTAGTATAACATATGCCTTGCCAAATTTCAATAATATACGCTAATTTGACAAAATTAAAGTTTTGTGTTATATAACAATTAATAGGAGAAAATTATGAAGTATTTAATCTTTTTGGCAAGTGTTGCAATGATTGTTTTAACCTTTGCTTTCCCTTGCTTTGCATACCCTGTTGGAAGTTATAACGGCTCAACTGAAGTTGTTTCTGGAGTAAAAGTTGAATATTCCGTATCCTTCCATATTGACGGAACAATTGATTATCAATTTGCAAGTTTAACAAACAAAGGTTCAGACCGCAAAACTTACTACAAAATTGCAGACGGGAAAATTTACATATCAAATGATGCAAACTTTGATATAAAAGACGGTGTTGAACTTGCCTCAATGAAAAACTTGTTCACAATAAGTGACAAAGATGGTTCAACCGAAGTGACTTTAACAAGTGTTGCAGGAATTATATTCACTTGTGCTTATGGTGTGCTTGCACTTGTGTCACTTCTTACGATGTTTAGAAAAAAGAAAAGAAGATAAAAGAAAATATTACAAACAAAAAACAAATCTCAAAAAATGAGATTTGTTTTTTTATTACATAGAAAGTTCATCTTCTTTTTGTTTCACTTTGCATTCAATTTTCATATTTTCCGGTCTTGCTACAGAAATATAATCATTGTCATACATTGATTTTATATTATTTTTGTCAAGTTCAGAAAAATCATCTAATTCTAGACCATTGTCAACGGAATGCCACATAATCGTTTTGTTGAGATATTGTTCGTCATACATATCTTTAAATCCAAGGGTATGCATCATTTCGTGCTTTACGACATAATCAACCAAACTTACTCCGTTTGAACTATAGTAATTTACGATACTATCATCAATTGTGATGTTTAGTGGATATATTAGATAACCAGTGTCTTTTTTGTAAGTGAAATTTGTGTTTCCAAAAGCTTCTTTTGCTTCTTGCAAATTCTTATCAACTGATATGTTTATATCAGCATATATTGAACTATTATCTGTGTCAAGAATTTTATAATTTAGTGTATTACTAATACTATCAAGGTCATTTATTGCTTTTATTGCTTGCTTTCTTTCTTCGCCTGTCATATTAACATTAACAACTATTTGGTCTTTTACCTTTGCTTTTAGTGGGACACCATTCTCCGTTTCCATTAAAAATGGCAAAACATCCTTATATTTTTCTCTTTCAATTTTTTTTGTATTGTTATTTATTGCAGTCTTTACTGCGATTGCCCCAATCATTCCGGCAGGCACGCCAAGAATAAATGACACTGCAACAAATAAGCCACCAAATCTTTTTTTAATCATAATTATTCCTTCTTTGTATTGTATCATTTTTTTTAAATAATTTCAATAACAAGAGATTTTAACCCAACTTTTCTATTTTTGCGATTTTCTTTTTTAAAGCATTAACAACTTTTGTTTTGCTGAGCCACCAATCTCTGCTCCAAACTCTATATATATTCCAACCACGGCTTTGCATAAATGCTGGATGATATACATCCCTTTCCAAAATACTTGAGCTACTGTCAAATACTGAATAGTCAAACTCAATACCAAGTATATATTTGTCCTTTTTCTTGTTATATATTGCAAGTGGGAGTTTGTAGTCCGCATTACCTATATTTCTTTCAACAGTATAACCTTCGTCTTTGAGCATTTGTTCAAGTTCGGCAACCATTTTTCCATTAAGGTCCACAGATGGTAATTGCTTTTCTGGAAGCAAGTTATCTAAAATTATTTTTGTTTCTATCTTATTATTATTTGAAACAGCACGAACATACCTTAAATATTCCTTAAAGAGTTTTGGCCCAACATTTTTTGAACCTGCAACATTTAGTTCTTCTGGTTCTATGCTTGTTACAACATATATTTTTTGCTTTGCTCTTGTTATTGCAACGTTAAGCCTATTTTCACCACCTTCATTTGAAAGTGAACCAAATCTTGCAACAACTTTGCCATATTCATTTTTTGCATAACCGGTTGAGAATATAATTATATCTCTTTCATCACCTTGCACGTTTTCAAGGTTCTTTACAAACAAACTGATATCTTCGCCATCTTCCTTTCTGTTTTGTTCCATCAAAAGTGCATTATGGAATTCAAGGTCTTTTGATGCAAGTTTATCAATTTCATCTTCAATTGCATTTTCTTGTTCAAGGTTAAATGTGATTATTCCAATGCTTTCTGTTCTCTTTTTGTCTTTTAACAATTTACACAAAAGTTCGGCAACAGTTTTTGCTTCAAGTTCATTTTTTGTACTAATCCACTTTCCTTCAACTTTGATTCTTTCAATTGGAAGTTCTTTGTTGTTTTTTGTAACATCTGGTGCAATTTGCAATTTCTTTGAATAGAATGCATAGTTTGAGAAGTTGATAAGTGCTTCACTTCTACTACGATAGTGATATGTAAGGTTGCTACTAAAATATCTGCTTGTTGCAAGGTCCAACAAACTTTCAACTTCCAAAGCAGCTTGTGTTGAATAGTCCATATCTTCCAAGTCATCATTTCCCATATATCTTTTTAGGAAAGTTGCAGTTGGTCTTAATTGTTTGCTATCGCCTGCAACAACAATGTGTTTTCCACGATAGATGCATGGCAAGGTATTTTCAATAAACACTTGTGATGCTTCATCAAAAACAACATAATCAAACATTTCTTTTTCTAATGGCAAAATTTGGCTGGCAATTTCTGGACTAAGCAAGAAGCATGGGAAAAGTTTTAACAAATAATCTTTATAAACTTGCATACATTTTCTTATTGGCCACAAGTTTTGTTGTTTTGAAATTTGATACAAGAAATTCTTGCTTGTTTCTTGGTTCCCCATAAAGAACTCTTTATATTCATTTGCATTCTTTTCGTAACACAAACGTTTGTCAAGTTCAAGTTGCTCTTGTTTTAGACTTAAAATTCTGTTTCTGATATTAGAAAAATCTGATAATTTTGACAAATCTTCTTTATGTAAATCTTCTTGTTTTATAACTTCATTATATGTTCTAAAAATAACAATTTTGTCTACAATATATTTAAAGTTTTTATAATTATCACTATTTTTATATGCAAACTTTAATATTGCTTTCTCTTGGTCGGTCAATTCTTCCAAGCAAACATTTATATCTCTTATTTCAACATATTCGTCAAGTGCATTTGCAAGCATTTTTAGATACATTGTATTTCCACTAACAATGTTGTCAAGAGTTAATAAATAACCTTTTGGTTCAAGTACTTTTTTTAACACATCGTATCCTTGAATATATTCTTTAAGGTCTTTTAATGTTTCGTCAAAAGTACTTTCAATTTCTTTTTCAATTTTATTTGTCTTGCTCTTTATGAATGGATACATTGGCAAAAGCACATGACTTGCATTAAGTTGTGCATAGAGTTTTGGATATCTTGTTGATGCGATATATTTTGTTAGTGGTGCATAGTCGATATCTTCACTTTCATTATGTTCAAGATAGTATGAAAGCAAATCTCTTGCGTATGGTCTTTTTGTCATATCAAAAGGAATAAATTTCGAAGATATAACGCTCTTAATTAAGTTTTGTGCTTGGCTTAATGTGTGAATATCTATTTCACTTTTAATATAGTCAATGAGTGGATTGATTTGTTTTTTCTCTAGGAACTTAAAATACAAATTGTCTTTTTTCTTGTCTTTGATTAGTCTTTGGGCTTCGCTTATTGTTGCAAAATCCATATTCATAAGTTCTTCATTTTGTTGCATATTTTGGAACACAGAATAATCTTTGCTATTCTTTCCAATAATTTCACTATTTGCATACATTTGTTGCAAAGTTAGTCCATATTCTCTTTGTGCAAACAAAACATCATTCATACTTTCAAGTTCACCAATTTCGGTTTCAATTTGTTGTTGCAAAGTATGGTATTTGTCAAGAGATGCTATCTCTTCAATTTGCATAATGTTCTCATGCTCAAGTTTTGCTTTTTGATAAAATTCCGCTTTCGCCTTGTCACTATCAGCAATAAGCATTGCTTTTTGATTTAGGGTGGCAAGTCTGTTATATACAACATCAAGAGCAGCTTTCTTTTGGCTTACAACCAAAACCTTTTTACCTTTTGTAAGTGCATCGGTTATCACATTTACAATGGTTTGGCTCTTACCTGTTCCCGGTGGTCCATATATAACCATATTTGAGTTGACATTAAGATTTTTTATTGTTTCAGTTTGTGCATAGTCAAGGTTGCTTATTGGGAACATATCTTGACTTATTTTTTTATTTTTCTTTGCAGTTTTGGCAAGCAATAACTCATCAATTGCCGATGTTGTCAATTGCTTTTTCTCCAAAACTTCATAGTCATTATATATACTGTTTGTTAAAGGAAATCTCCCCAAAACGCAATAGTTAAAAACTTCAAGTCCACCTTGCTTTGGGTCTTTATCTTGAACAAAAGGTACAAAAGATGTTGATGTATTGTTTGTGATATGAATATCAAATTTTTCCAAATAGTCAATAACATCTTGAACATTTTTAAAACCGTTTGATTTAAGGTCGTCAAAATCAGTTTCCATTTCGTCAATGTTTAATTTTCTTGCTGTTGCATAGGCAAACAAAAGCACTTTGTTAAACTTGATTGTTTCATTGCTTAAAAGTTCAATGCTTGCTGTTGTTTCGTTTTCTATATTTATGCTAACAGGAAACATAACAAGTGGGGCTCTTACCATTAAATCTTTGCCAATGTACCCCTCAACAAAAGGATACCCAACATAAAGTTCGTATCTTCCTGTTTCTCTTTCAAATTCTTCAATCTCTCTTTTTAATTGTTTTAAGCAATTTGTTTCATGAATCATCATTCTTTTTAATTCTTGTTTCTTTGCCCTTTCAATTTTAAGATAGTCAGTTTTTTCTTCTCCATTTTCGTCTTGATAAGTTGTTTTGTATCTATTCAACTTGTCTTCAACATTAAGATTTTTATAGATTAAATCTTTGTCACTTTTCCCAATGACTTCAAAAGAGAGTTTTTTGCCTGACCACAAAAAATCTACAAGTGAATTTGTCATTTTTTCATCACCTGCAAAAATTTTGCCGATATCGTAACTAAATTTGTTTGTTACTCTTTTTGTGTAAAGGCTTCTGTTCTTACCACTGATTTCAATCAATCTTTGTTTGTAAAATTTGTAAATTTTGCTCATTTTTAATATTTTTCCTTTGCCTAAAAATATTAACATAAATATTGAAAAAAATAAAGGTTAAAATCGAAATATTTTCATATTTTTAACAAAATAATTGGCAAATATCAATTTTTATAATTTTCGCAATTTTAAATATTGCAATAATTCCAACATTTGTTTGCTTCCTTAAAATTTTGTTTAGTGTTTCTACGCAAATTTCACACCTTTTACAAAATTCTTTTTTACTTAATTTTTCATCCTTAATATATTTGATTATTTTATTTACATTTACACCATTTTTTGATTGCATAATATAACTCCCATACTTTTATTATTCCATAGTCTATTTATATCATTACATATGTGTAATGTCAATAATTTTATTACACTTTTGTAATATTATTATTAAGCAAAAGTGAGAATAAATAATATGAAAGTATTTGGAGAAAGATTAAAAGAGTTAAGAACAGAAAAGGGGCTATCAATTTTTGAATTAAGCAAATGTTTACAAATCAGCAATGCAACTATTTGTAGATGGGAAAATAATACAAATGACATTAAAGGTGAACAATTAGTTATACTTGCAAAATTTTTTAAGGTATCAACAGATTATCTTCTTGGACTTGAAGATTAAATACTTACAAAAAAATCTGGCAGGGGTTTGCTAACGCAAATGACTGTCAGATTTTTTATGTAGTAAACGAAGTATATCGCCGTTTTTTGTGCCTAAAATCTAAAATAGTGGTGTAGACATACCAGCTGGTATATCATTTTCAAGTCCCATAATTTTTAGTATGGTTGGTGCAACATTGCAAAGTTTACCTTTGGCAAGTTTCACATTTTTATATTTTTCACTAATGAGCCAAAGTGGTACTGGGTTTGTTGTGTGACTTGTGAGCACATTCCCCTTTTTGTCAAGCATTTCTTCACAATTTCCATGGTCTGCCGTTATTATGCAATACCCACCAGCAGTTAAACAAGCAAGTGCAATTGCATATGCACATTTGTCCACAACTTGAATTGTTTGCTTTGTCGCTTCCAAATTTCCAGTGTGTCCTAGCATATCTGGGTTTGATAAATTTACCAAAATAAAATCATATTTTTGCGATGCAATTGCTCTTATCACTTCATCGGTTATCTCATATGCTTTCATTTTTGGTGTTTGACTAAAATCTTGTACATTTTCACTTTCAATAAGTTTTCTATCTTCATTTTTATATGGTTTTTCAATTCCACCATTAAAGAAAAATGTCACATGTGCATATTTTGTTGTTTCGCTTGTGTGAAATTGCTTCAGCCCCGCATTTGAGATTATTGCAGACAAATTATCTTCAATTTTTTCAGGCGGATATGCAATGAGTACATCCTTAAAATCTGCATTATATTCTGTCATACAACAATATGTTAAATTGTTTAAATGCTTCGTTTCAAATTTGTCAAATGGCTTTTGAGTTAATGCTTGTGTAATTTCTCTTGCTCTATCAGTTCTGTAATTAAAGAATATTACCGAATCATAACTATCAATTGTCGCCGGTTTGCCGATTATTGTTGGCAAAATAAATTCGTCATATATTCCGCCTTTATAACTGTCATTAAGTGCTGTTATTGGGTCTTGATAATAGTTGTCAGCTTGACCAAGTGTAAGCATATCATATGCCTTTTCAATTCTATCCCAACGATTTTCCCTATCCATTGCATAAACTCTTCCACAAAGAGATTTTATCTCGGCTTTGCCTTGTATATGGGCTTTTAATTGTTCAATAAACTTTACACCACTATCTCGCAATGTATCTCTTCCATCCATAAAACAATGTATATATACATTTTCTATACCCTTATTTTTTGCCATATCAACAAGTGCATACAAATGGTTTATGTGACTGTGAACACCCCCGTCACTAACAAGCCCCATAATATGCAAACTTGAATTGTGTGCCAAACAATTGTCCATTGTTTTGTTTAATGCCGGATTCTTAAAAAAGTTGCCAGTTGCAATTTCATTATCAATTTTTGGCAAATCTTGATAAACAATTCTACCTGCCCCCAAGTTTAAGTGTCCAACTTCACTGTTGCCCATTTGCCCAGCAGAGAGCCCTACCGCTTCGCCACTTGCAAGCAGTTCGGTGTGTGGAAAATGTTTTAATTTGTCAAGATATGGTGTGCCCTGCAACTTTATCGCATTGCCATACTTACTTTTATTTATTCCAAAACCATCTAATATTACTAATGTTATCATAATTTTATTTTATAAGTATCCCCAAAAATAGTCAACAAATTTAAAGTCTATTCTGCCAAAATATCATGAGAACTTTCACTTTCTTCTTTTTGTTTTTGATGTGACTTTTTGTGAAATAAAACAACCTTCCCTTTGTTTTTTAACATATCAAAAATTATATAAAAAGTTGCGACCCCAATTGCTATGTAAAGTAATCTTGAAAATATGCTTGCCTGTGTTCCAAAAAATCCCGCAATAAAATCATATTGAAGAAGTCCAATACTCATCCAATTCATTCCACCAACTATTAAAATTATAAACGAAATTATTGTCATAACGCTTTCAAGTATATTTTGTGAATATTTTTTTAATATATACATATAAATTTATGGAACGCTTTTGTGGTAATTTCAAAATTTTTATTGACAAATATAAAAAATATTGCTACAATACACAACGTTAATTTGGTGTGAAGTTTTCACGCTGAAATTTTTTTACATTATAAAGGGGTAAATTTATGGAAGAAGCAGTTTATTTAACAAGAGAAGGATTAAAGCAACTTGAAGAAAAGTTGCATATATACAAAACAGAAAAAAGGCCAGAAGTTATTAAGAAAATCGGTATCGCAAGAGAGTTTGGTGATCTAAGTGAAAATGCTGAATATGATGCAGCAAAAGACGAACAAGCAAGAATCGAAGCCGAAATTGAAGAAATGGAATCAAAAATAAGACACGCAGTTATTATTGACGATGTTGACACAAGCAAAGTTGGTATTGGTTGCACAGTTGACCTTTATGACAAAACATTTGAAGAAAATGTTACCTACAAAATTGTTGGTTCAACAGAAAGTAACCCACTTGAAGGTCTTATTTCAAACGAATCTCCTGTTGGAAAAGAAATATTAGGCAAAAAAGTTGGCGATATTGTTAATGTTGAAACTCCAAATGGCACAACTTTGGTTTTTGAAATAAAAGCGATAAGAAACTAAAAATTATCTAAAAAGAATTATGATAAAAATCATAATTCTTTTTTATTTACTTTTCCATAATTAATTATTTTTGTAACAAATTTATAGTTATTATGTTATCATATATTTAACATAGGGGGTATATATTGAATTTTACAAGAAAAAAACTTTTTATAGGTTTATCAGGTTTTATAGTATCAGCAATTTTGTTTGCTATATTTGCAAGCCTATCTCCAACCGGAAATATAACAGAATTACCTTTATCGGGAGTATTTTTTCGTATTCTATCTTTGTTATTTTTACCAACAGCAATAAGTTTTATATTTTATATTTTTTCAAATAAAAAAGGGTTCTTCATAATTTTGAGTTTATTTCTAACCATAGTTATAATTATGATATTAGTTGAATTTACTTCAAATTCTAATCCAAGTATAGCCTTATCTTTAATTACTTTGGTGGGTATTGCTTTAATAGTTATACCATCTTATACCACATATAAAAGCATAAAAATATCTCTTAATGGAAGTCAGTTACAAAATGATAAAATAAATGCAATGATTTATGATGATGGAGAATTTAAAAAATCTATAGGTTACATACAGAATTCAATTATTGTTTCAACTCAAGGTACTGGTTCATTATTTCAAGTTATAAAAACAAATAAATCATTTATTTTTCATCATATCGGGAATAGCCTATCAGGTATTGATAAATCTAAAATAATAAAAAATTTTTCCAATATTGACATTAATAAAGACAACAAAAAAGACTACATCTTAACACAAGAAAATATTGATAAAATCAGTGCAGTTTTAAAAGATAATAATCAAATAATAAATTATGGTAATATAACAATTTCACTAAAAAATGGCAAAAATAAAAGATACGTCTTGATTAATTCAATAGGCGAAAATGATTTAACAAACTTTTTTGATAACAACATTACGATAATAAATAAAACTCACGACATACAGAATATTGAATACTCTAGTAATCATAAAAAAATACTTAACAAACTAAACAAATTTTTCTGCATCTACTCAACTATTTCATCTGTTATTTTTGGTCTATATTTTATATTATACGCCAACAAAATTGCAAATGTAATTTTTACAACTCTATGTATTATTATATGTTTAATTCCTTTTGTTTCATATATTAAGTATCCAAAATATATTACTTTAAAAGAGAGTAATTTTTATAACCCAGGTATTCAAAATGGAAAATTAAATATCTCTCAAAATACACTTATTTTCCCACTTTTGTTTGCCTTAATTGCTTTAATTATCAGTCCTGTTATGTATATGTACTATGATGCAATAAAGCTAATAATCTATTCTGCTATATTATTTGTTGTTTTTATTGCAACTATGCTTATATTTACTAAAGAATATAAGAAAGAAAAATCGACATTGTTCGTGATTATAATGATTGGTTTAATCTTATGCCCTACAATTATTCACACAGTTGATACTTCATATGATTATTCAACTCCACAACAAATTGCTTGTGAAATAATTGAAACAACCACTTGGACAAATAATAACGATGAAATAACATATTACTTAATTGTCAACTATCAAAATAAAAATATAAAAACAGAAGTAAGTCAAAAAACATATGAAAAATATAATGCTGGAGATAACATTACAGTGATAAAAAAACAAGGGCTGTTTGGTATAGAAAAATTAATTTTTTATGAATAAATCACAAAATTTAATAAAAATCCGGCAGGAGTTTGGTTACCCAAATGACTGTCGGATTTTTTATTCAGAAACAAAGAAGATTCCCATAATTTTGCGTTTTAATAGGCGATAATTTTCACCCTCGCATATATAGTGCTCATCCCCCCACTTGCTCTAACGATTATGGTTATTGTTCCTTTTTTGTTAAATGTTACTGCACCCCAAGCATTAACTTGAGCAACTTGATTTGTTTTGTCATAAACAAATTCAACGTCTTGTGATGCATTCTCTGGATATACTTTCCATTCCAAAGTGTAACTTGTGGTTTCTTCCAAATCTATTACAATATATTTGTATTCGCCTTCACTGTCGCTGGTTTGCTTTAGGTCTTGATTTATTATTTCAACTCTTTCTGGCTTTATTACCTCATTATAACTTAACATCTTCATTCCAAAAAATCCCACAAAAGCAATTGATGCTATGTAGATGATAAGTATTAAGATTACAACCGATTTTTTCATATTGTTTCCTTTTTATTTTTCTTTGTAATAGAGTTTTATTTTGTCAAAATACAAGTAAATTCTTGCCACACCAAAGATAATACCAATAAGCATTAACTTAAACCATGCAACATTTACATTTTCAATGAATAACAAAAGCGAAATGATTGTTGCAAGACCTGAAATTATGAATGCAAAAACTGTTGATTTTGTTTCATTTGGGTTTGTTTCTTCATTGCCTGATGTTGCATATTGCTCATTTTGTGGATTCATAAGGTCTAACTCTGCACTCCAAAACAAGTGTCCAGAATATAGTCCATAGATAAATAAAATACACATTATTATTTGCCATACAGAGAGTTTTGCAAATATTCCAAACACAATACTTGTTGCAACAATTCCAACAAACGAAATAACCAAACTAAACATAAGTTTTGGAAATAAAACTTTGCTGTAACTTTTTGGTGTTGTTTTAAAATAGTAACTTGCTCTGCCATCTTTTGAATATATTGATGAAATAATAACATTTGACGACAAAACGATTAAAGTTATAAGCAATATATTGAAACTTAATGTCATATATGTTCCAAGGAGTTTTGTATTCATTGCATTGAATATTTTGTTAAGCAATAGAATTGCAATTGGCAAAACGATTAAAATTCCAATGTAATTATACAAAAATTGTGGGTTTCTTAGTGATAATTTTAGATTTGTAAGTACGCCACTTTGAAAGTAATTATGTTTTTTGTTTTCATATTCTTTTTTTATTATTCTCTTTTTGTATTCAAAAGGTTTTGATGCCATTTTAAAGAATAGTGGTCTTGCAAGGAAATATCCTATAAAGCACAATACAACTATGCTTGCAAGCAAGATAAGAAAAATATACAATGTGTTGATTGAAAACAATTTGAATGTTAAATTGACCATATGTCCACATAACATTTCAACAAGATATGCAAACACAATAAATGCATTATTAAACCAAGCAAGGAAATCTTGTATTCGCCAATAAATTTTCCCCCAGTTTTGAACAATGTTTATATCTGCTGGAATTATTGTAATTAACTTTATAACCCCAAATACTATTGCACCAAACACCAATGCAAACAAAATAATTCTAACAATTGGCATTTGTTTTAATTTTGACGAAATAAACATAAGTGGAATGCTCAATATCGCTCCAATAAGAACCGGCAACATTGAAATAAAGAAAAAGCAAATAATAAGCCAAGGATAAAAAAGAATTGAAAAATGTGCAAAAATTCCATATGCCAAAAACATTGGTATCATAAAATAGAAATTCTTTATCAATTCATAAATGTAAAACACAACAAGTTTTGAAACAAACACCTGGTTTGAATTAACCGGCATTGTAAGTAAAACCTGATTATCAGGCGAAAAGTATAATTTTTGCATCAAGTTATATGTACATGATATGCACGAAAGCAAAAACATTATTGTGAAAGCAACAACAACAACCGACAATGGAACTGTTGATATAAGCGAAAATAGGTTTAGCATAGCACTTACCTTAAAAAAGGCAAAGCATAATGCAGTGATTGCAACAAAAGCCAAAATAGTAAATACTACTTTGGTTATTGTTTTCTTTTTGCTTTTTAGGAACGAAAAATCAATTTTGTCCTTTAATTGCATCATTACAAGTGGTTTTAAGTGATTCATTTTTTACCTTTTATTACTTTGTTTCATTTGTTTGGGTTTTTGGCAAAGCATTTTCTTTTTCGCCAGTTTTTACAACAATTGCATCATTATCTTCATTATTTATGATATCAAGATAAAATTCTTCAAGGTCAATACCTTTTGCTTCCAAATCTTTTACATATGCTGTTGCTCTGATTTGACCTTTTTTGATGATTGTAATTCTATCGCAAATTTTTTCAACAACATCAATAATATGGCTTGAGAAGAACACGATGTTTCCTTCTTTTGCGTGTTGTTTCATACACTCTTTAACTTGATAAATACTTGTTGGGTCAAGACCTGTCAATGGTTCGTCAAGTATCCAAACTTTTGGATTGTGAACAAGAGCAGCAATGATTGTTATTTTTTGTTTCATACCATGTGAATATGTTTTCATTTGGTTATCAAATGCACCATTAAGTTCAAAAAGGTCAACATATTTCTTTATCCTTTCGTTTCTATCTTCAAGCGAAACATCATAAAGATCTGCAATATAGTTAATATATTCCCTTCCTGTCAATTTTTCGTATAATGCATAATGGTCAGGAACAAATCCAATTTGACGTTTTGCCATTACAGGTTGTTTTTCAGCATCATATCCACAAACATCAATTTCGCCACTTGTTATTGGTTGAATTCCAACAATGCTTTTGATAATTGTACTTTTTCCTGCACCATTTGGACCCAAAAATCCAAAAATTTCTCCACCATTAACTTCCAAATTTGCTTTGTAAACTGCATACACATCGCTTGATGAATATCTTTTTGTTAAATCTTTGATTACAAGTTTATTTACATTTTCTTCATACATAGGTTCTTCTTCACTCCTTCCGTTTAGTTGACACATAAGTGCCAATTGGTCTTGTTTTATTTTTTTGTGTCTTTGTAACATATCATAATGGTTATCTGCAATGGTGAAGAATTGTTCAAACAAGAACCACACCCCAAGCCCCATTAAACAGTAAACCAAGAAAAATAATGATTGATATAGTGGATAGAATGTGAACGTAAGATTCCCTATCTTAAACGATAGAATAACATCTCTTAAATCTTTTGCCCATTGCCCCAACTTGTCGGCAATAAAGTCCGAATTTATAAAGAAGAAGTCAACTTCGCCATAATTGCTAAACCACGCATTCACAATCAGCACAAGTAAAAAGTACATCAAGAACCCAATCATAGCATTTTTAAAATCTTTGAGTTTTGGTCTTTTGTACACTCCCAAGGCAACAATTAAAACTGGCATAAAGAAAGCACAGTAGTGATTTACCCAAAAGTTGACAATTCTTGAACTCAACATATATGCATCACTATAGTTTGGCATTATCATTGCAAGGAATGCTCCAAACACATTTATGAAAAGTGTGAAATAGAACAACTTGTCCATTTTGAATATAAGGCACAATGGAACCAAAAACATTGCAGTGTTGCAAAGGTGCAAAGGCCAAGCAGTTGGATGCAACAATGTTTCAAAGGTGTAACTTCTTGTATAGATAATCATTGTGCCAAGTGCGATATACACCAAACATAGTTTTATGAAATCTTTGCTTTTGTTTCGAAGCAAGAAATATATAACGAATGGAATAACGACTGATAGGTACAAAACAAATCTATGGTATGGTGACAATTTTTTAACAGTTTCGGTCACATTGCCATAACCAAACAAAAGTTGGAAAGTATAGTTTGGTATTGTACAAAACAGCATTGGGACAATAAGACAAGCATACGAAATCCACAATTGCTTTGTTGCACTAAATTTGCCGTTTTGCCAAAATATCATAAAAGAGTACATCAAGCAAACACCCAACATAAGTGCGTAAATAAGTGTCCTTCCGTCAAAGTGTTGGGTGACACCCATTCCACCTATACCCCAAATTTGTGGAACAAAAGTTAGCAAGTTTAACAAACTGACAGGCAACGCAAAAAACTTTATAAAGTGAACAATTGTCTTGTTGTCTTTAAAATAAGGATAAATAATAAGTAACAGAACGCTGGCAAACTGAAACCAAATTGCAAACGAACTAATAAATGTCAAAAACCCATTTGGAAGTGGACTGTTTGCAAAAAGTACTGTTTGAGATATTTGTTCACTGCCCGAATAATACCATAGGCAAAATATTCCAGCAAGACTTAACGATAGCATTTTAAAAAATCTTATTTCATTTTTCTTTTTATATAAAAAGCGCCAAATAACAAACATTCCAACGCTTGCCAAAATAAATGTTAAATAATATATGGATAAAAACATTTTGTCCTCTGTTAATAAAAAATTTTTAATCTAGTAAAAAGATATCACAAAGATTACCCTTTTGTAAATTCTTTTTCGCATAATGCAACAAATTCTGTATTCCCATCTCCACCTTGAATACAAGATTTTTTTACATCCAAGATCTTTATGCCATAATTTAAAAAATCATTTTTTATTTGTTCAATTATTATTTTATATAATTTTTCGTCTTTTATAATACCTTTATGCTTTTTTGCTTCAGTTTTCCCACACTCAAATTGTGGTTTAATTAAAATAATTGCAAAGTTGCCAGTATTCATAAGTTCGCCAATTTTAAATGATATTTTTGTAAGAGAAATAAATGAAACATCGCAAACAACAAAATCAACATCTGCAACTTTATTTTTGTCAAGTGTTCGTATGTCGGTGTTTTCCATTACAACAACTCGTTTGTCTTGTTTTAGATTACTGTCAAGTTGACTTGTTCCAACATCAACACTATAAACTTTTTTTGCTCCACTTTTTAATGCACAATCGGTAAATCCACCTGTTGAAGAACCAATATCAAGCACAATTTTATCTTTCAAATCAACATTAAAATCTTTTAATGCTCCAAAAAGTTTTAGTCCTGCTCGTGACACAAATGGGCATATGTCGTTTATTTCAATTTTCTCGTTCCCGTTAACAAAAAAGCCTGCTTTTGTTATAACTGTACCGTCAACCTTAACATTTCCTTCTTTTATTAAATTGTTTGCTTTGCTTCTTGTTTTGCAAAGTCTATTTTCAACCAAAAAAATATCCAATCTTTTCATATGAACATATTAGCATATAAAATGTTATTTTAAAAGAAAAAAACCTTACATAATGTAAGGCTTTTTATTCTTCTTTATTTTCATGTTGTTTTTCAAGCAATTTTGATTGTGCATAATAATCTATTGCAATAAGTCCAGCAGATATCAACAATGTTACTGCCATAATTATGCATATATAATTAAAATACCAAAATACCAAAATTATACTGAATATTGCAATTATACAATTACAAATAAACGTTGTTACAACAAATGCTTGATTTTCATAAATATTCCCCGGTTTTGTTCTGCAACTACGCAAAGATAAACTAGAGAATGTTAGTGCAAAAACAGAAAATAAAATGATAAATACAATTACCATAAAAAGTGTTGCATAACCGCCTCTATCCAATGAGCTATTATTTATTGTTGATGCTGCATATAAATAAAATAAACCTGAAATTATATACAATGCATAGCTAACAATATTTATAACAAGTCCCGAGAATAAACTCTTTCTTTTTTTTGAATACATCTTATTACCTTTCAATAATAAAAATTATACAAAAAATAATAACATTTGTCAATTCAAAATCCCGATTATTACAATGCCTTGTCGATATATACTAAAATTTCTTCATTTATATTTGTTGTGTTTGCTGATAATTTTGCATAAAGTTTTGCTGGGTCACTGCTTTGTGCTGTGTAACTATATTTAAAAGAAATTTCTGTGCTTGATATTCTTTCAACATTTGTTATTTCTGCAGTTGGAATATCTTTTAAAGTAATATCACTTGCACTAATTGATTCTGAAAATTCACACCCATATGCGTTTAGTGTCACTGTACCTTTCTTTAGATTTCCACTTGCTGAACTAATCCCACCCCCGGACATAACAGTTGATTTTGAAACGGTAAAAACTGCATGTGAATTATATCCATTCTTAACAACATTTGAACTTACAACAATTTCACCAACATTGTCTTTCTCAAGATTTGCAGTGACTTTTCCTGTTAGTGTAACTTTTATTGTTGTTTTATTAACAAATTCAACACTACTTACTGTTTTACCAGCAACTGCACCTTTTAACTTTATATCCTTTGCTGAAATTTTGCTATCAAATTCGGAAGCATCTTCACTTTTTTCATCAAAAGTGATTTCCACAATGTTTGTCCCATGTGAATATACAGTCCCTACCATATTAAGGTTGTGCACATCTCCACTATTGCCACAACCAGTAAGTGGTAACACCGCACAAGTAATTAAAGCAAGTAGTAGCACAAATATTTTACAAAAATTTTTCATTATTTTTTCTCCTTTATTTTGAGTTTGTTGCATTTTACATCTTTAATTTTTAGTTGTCAAGATATATTTTGGGAATATTCCCTTACATTGAAATAATTGTTTTGTTTTGATATTTTTTATGTTATTATTTTTTTATATTAAAAACATTATTTCTATTTAAAATTTCTACTTACATTTTTTAATAAATTAAAATTTCATATTCACAAAATTATCTTTAAAAGAATATATAGACTCACTAGTGAAAATTTCACAATTCTTGCTTCGCTTTATTTAATATTATTTGAGATTATCTTTCAAAAATATAAAATTTTTGAAATGTAATCCCTTGCGGGATTCCATACACAACCCTTTTTCCTTGTATTTTTTTATGCAAGCATAAAAAAACACAAGTCAAAAGACTTGTGTATAATCTCTGGTGGAGATTATCGGAATCGAACCGATGACCTCCTGCTTGCAAGGCAGGCGCTCTAGCCAGCTGAGCTAAACCCCCAAATGCCTAATCATAATAACATTATAGGCATTTGTTGTCAACAACTTTTTTTAATTTTCCAAAAAATATTTCAATTTTTACTTTAATTCAACAACTGAATGTGCTGTCAAATCAAGGTCAGCAACTTCGCCATCATTCAGCACTTGATAATATGCGTGTGCACCAATCATTGCCCCATTATCTGTGCAAAGTTTAAGGCTTGGCGAATACATTTTTACTCCAATTTTATTACACTCACTTTCCAAAACTTGATGAAGTTTTGTATTTGCACCAACACCACCAGCAACAACAATTTTATCTTGTCCAAATTCTTTTACTGCTTTAATTGTTTTTGACACCAATTCATCAACAACACATTTTTGAAAGCTTGCAGAAATATCTTGAACATTTATTTCTTCGCCTTTTTGTTGTTTGTTATGAACATAGTTTATCACTGCGGTTTTTATCCCACTAAAACTAAAGTTATATGTGTTTGCCAAAATATTTTTGTGTGCAAAAACTATATTATCTTTACCATTCTCTGCCATTTTGTTTATCTTTGGTCCGCCGGGATAACCAAGTCCTATAACTCTTGCAACCTTATCAAAGGCTTCACCTATTGCATCGTCAACAGTTGTCCCAACAAGTTCAAGGTCGGTATGATTTGGAACATTTACAATTGCAGTATGTCCACCACTAACTATCAAGCACAAAAATGGTGGCTCAAGTTCTTTATATGTCAAATAGTTTGCCGCAATATGGCCCTTTATGTGACTTACTGCAACAAGTGGCTTATTGAGCATATATGCAAGGCCTTTTGCAAAACTTACACCAACAAGCAATGCACCAAGCAGTCCTGCACCATATGTCACTGCAATTAAGTCAATATCATCAAAGGTGCAATTTGCGTCTTTTAGGGCTTGTTTGCATACATTTGAAATTGCTGTGATATGGTTTCTTGATGCAACTTCTGGAACAACCCCACCAAAACGAGTGTGTATATCTATTTGTGTTGCAATAACATTTGATAAAACATTTCTTCCATTTTCAACAACTGCAATACTTGTTTCATCGCAACTTGATTCTATGGAAAGAATTTTTACACTTTTTTTATTTCTTAAATCGTTTAATTTTTCTTCACTTAATTTCATAATTTTTCCCTTAATTACTTTTTACCAAATAATCATTGATAAATGGTTGAATATCGCCATTCATAACACCTTGAATATCGGCAGTTTCATAGTTGGTTCTATGGTCTTTTACCATTGTGTATGGGCAAAAGACGTAACTCCTAATTTGGCTTCCCCATTCAATTTTTTTTATTTCGCCTTTTATTTGGTCAAGTTTTTTCATTTCGTCTTCTTCTTGTTTTTCGGCAAGTTTGCTATATAGCATTTTCATTGCAGTTTCACGATTTTGAATTTGACTTCTTTCCGTTTGACAAGAAACAACAAACCCTGTTGGAATATGTGTAATTCTTACTGCACTATCAGTTTTGTTAATATGTTGTCCACCTGCTCCACTTGAACGATAAGTGTCAACTTTCAAGTCTTCTGGTCTAATCTCAATTTCAGGCAACTTTTCAATTTCGGGCATAACTTCAACGCTTGCAAAACTTGTGTGTCTTCTTGCATTTGCATCAAAAGGCGAAATTCTAACCAATCTATGCACACCCTTTTCACATTTAAGGTAGCCATATGCATTTTCGCCACACACCATAAAAGTGATACTCTTAAATCCTGCACCATCGCCATCCAAACTATCCAAAACTTTTACTGTGTAGCCACGTTTTTCGGCATACATTTGATACATTCTAAAAAGCATTTCTGTCCAGTCTTGAGCTTCCGTTCCACCAGCACCGGCGTGTAAAGTAAGTATTGCATTATTTGCATCGTACTTGCCTTTTAATAATGTTTCAATTTTAAAATCGTCAAGTTCGGTTTCAAGATTTTTTAGTTTTGCTTCAAGGTCTGTTTCAAGTTCGGAGTCTGCTTCCATTTCAAGAAGTTCACAAATAGACTCACAATCATCAATTTCACTTTCGCATTTTGAAATTCTTTCAAGTTTTGCTTCTTTGTTTTTTAATTCTTGCCCAACTCGTTTACTATTTTCCAAATCATTATAAAAATCTGGACTTTCTTGTTCTTTTCTTAATTCTTGCAAGTCTTGTTTTAGCTTATCTAAGTCAAAGACACTCCTTTATCATATTCAAAGTGTCTTTAAATTTTTCAATTTGTTCTTTTGCATTTTCAAGTATAATCATAACTAACTCCTTTATTTATTATAAGGTTATATTTTGACAAGTCACATTGCAATACATGTGACAACTAACAATGTATATTTTATCACTACATATATATTTTTGCAAGTTATGAAAAAACAAAAGTTGTTTTATTTTGCAAATTTTGTCATACACAAAAAAGTGTAAAATATACATATTGTATGGAAAATAAGTTTATGAAAGAAAGTATCATTACAATCGAAAATCAAAACATAATGACAATAACCGGTGTTGAAAAAGTTATTTCCTTTTCTCCAAGTCAAATAATTTTGTTTGCAATGGGAAGCGAAATGCAAATTCTTGGCAAAGACTTGCAGACAACAAAACTTGACGAAGAAAAAAACGAACTTAATGTTAATGGTTTAATTTTATCAATAAAATGGACTCAAAAAAAAGAAAAATTACCACTTATTAAAAGGATATTTAAGTGATTATTTTTGAAACATTAAATGAACCAAAAATATTTTTTATTTTAATTATTTTTGGTTTTTTGTGTGGATTTTTATTTGATATTTCATATTTAATTACATTTTTATGCAATGAAAATAAAATAATTAAAAATACTTTACAATTTTTTTCAACAATTATTTGTTTTATTGTTATTTTTTTAATAAATTTAAAATTTAATTATGGCGTTTTTAGAGCATATATTTTTATCTCATTTTTCTTTGCATTATTCTTGGAAAGAATCTCACTTGGAAAACTATTTGCAAAAACAAAAAATTGGTGCTATAATCTTTTCAAGAAATTTGTAAATTTCGCAAAAGAGAAGTTAAATGGAAAACGAAAAGAAAAAATTAAAAACAATGATAATTAGTATGAGTGTTGTTCTTTGCATGTTTGTTCTTGCAGGAATTGTACTCACATTTGTGCTAAAATCCAAGCAAGGTGATTTAAACACTTTGAACAAACAAAATTATGAGTATTCTCAACAATATGAAGAAGCCCAAAAAGAAAATGATTACTACTATAACCAAGACGGGTCATTTACCGATGACTACAAAAGAGATTACTTTGAAAGAGAAAAAGGTTATGGCAAAGATGGTGACAAAAAAATTGATGTAGTTGATGACAATAATAACTAAAAAGACTAGGCGTTTTTTTTGCCTAGCCTTTTTTATTGAGATTGCTGTTTGTCGTCTTTTTTTGTATCATCTTTTTTAGTTGATTGTTCTTGAAAAATATTCAGTTCTGGATATTTTTCACAAAACCTTTTTAGGTTGTTGTATGAAAAACATGACAAATCATTTTTATGAAAGAATATTTCTTCTTTTACCTTGTTATTCCTTAAAATATATTTTATTCTTGAATATGCTTCTTCCCATGTAAAGTTATTCTTTGCAAGAACTGCAAAAATCATTGTAACAAGTTGACCTATTCTAATTGACTTGCTTTGAGATTTCAATAAATTAAAGCACAACTCATGGTCAGCCATCAATTTATTTTTTGTTGCTTTTAATGTTTCCTTTTGTGTGTTTTCGTTAATGTTATATTTTTCTCTTAATTCAACACAATTAGTAATCATATGATTTAAAAGACTTATATTTGGTCTTGCATCATTATTTACAACCGAACTTGGCAAATCGTTTATATAGTTATAGTTTAGTTTTGTATTTGAATCTAACACATCGCTCAACTGTACTATCCCACGTTTTTGAGTTATTGTGTCAGTTTTTAATTCTTCAATTGAATATTTTAGCATATCTAGTGGAACTAAAAATGAAGTAAGTGAATATCTGTGAGGTCTATCTTTTATTCTTGTATCAGATGTTGGATCTATATAATAGTAGCCATTCAACTTATATTTTTCATCCTTAAGATAAACAATTGCTGTCATATGATTATAGTCTTCGCCATTTTCATTTACAACCAAACTATTCTCAAACATAACAATGTTATTTTTATTAACTCTTGCCATTATTTCTTTAAGCAATTCAACATAGCCAACACAAACAATTTTGTTGGAATTAAGTATTGAATATATTGCTCTTGAAGTGCACTTGTCTTCATCACAATTTTCTTCTTGATATGGAATACCAGTCACTTCAAAATATGCCATTAGCAATTGTTCTGCTGGGGATAGATCTAACTTTTTAATTTTGTCAGCTATATCGTCCAATTTTTGGTTTGCCTTTATAATGTCATAAACTCCCCAAGTTATATCAGCATCTTCAATTCCCAAATTGATATAAGGATATTTTTGTGTTAACTCATACAATTTTTTGCAAGTAACATTACTATCAAGATAAGCATTTGAACTATGCTTAAACGAAATGATAATATTGTCTTTATTTATCTTCCATTTTAGTTTGTTATATGCATAATTTATTCTATCTTCAAGACTTTTATTTAAAAAAGGTTTTGAATCATACTGCAATTCACTCTCGTTAAATAGGTACACAAATTTAACATCTGTTCGTCCTAACTCTTTGCATTTTGCCTTGTAATCTTTTATATTTTTGTCAAAATCTTTGTTGACTTCTGCATATATTGCTGGATAATAAAATTTTACTTCTTTTTCCATATTCCCCTACATTTTTATTTTACCACAATATGGAGGTATGGTCAATATGCAAAAGATGTAATGTATATATACTAAACAATAAAAAAGAAACATCAATCATTTGACAAAAATTTTTATTTAGGTATAATAATACTTGCAATGCAGGTGTAGTTTAGTGGTAAAACAAAAGCTTCCCAAGCTTTGGTCGTGAGTTCGATTCTCATCACTTGCTCCATAGAAAAAACATCGCCCTTTTATTTTGATTTGAAATTTCATTTCAAATCTTCATTTTTGGGGCGTGTTTTTTCTTTTTACCCACCAAACAAAAACTCCGCTTAGCCATGGAGTTTTGTGAGCACTTTTCTTCGCTAGTCCGTCTTTGCTTTTATTACAATGAAATTGAACCACAAGTGTTCAATGATATTCTCGTTCGTGAATGATATTTCCCCGCAATGCTATTTTGCGATGCAAAAATAAGGTTCAATTTCATATCAGTTTTATAAATAAAAAGAGAGATATCACATCTCTCTTTCGTTATTTTTTGGTAATACACTCAACAAAATATTTTTTGTGTTTTTGTCTACACTTTCGCCGTTTATTGCCATTCTATTTTGGTACATTGAAAAACACGAAATTGCATTCCTATTTAAACACTTTTGAGTGTTGTTATAATTTTCTTGATATATTTTTGAAACCTTTTCATTTATCGCTTCATCTGTTTCTTCTGGGTTTGTTTTCTTTAAAACATTTTTCAAAAGTTCAAGCATTGTTGATATTTTATATTCTTTGCTTCTTTGTCTTAATAATGAGTAAACAAATTTTGGGTCTTTTCCATAAATTCCATCAATTGACATATTGGAATAAATATTGTTTTGTCCAATCATTGCACGCAATTTTTTGTCATTTTCCAAAAAATTGCTCAACTTTTCGGTCATAACAAGACCTGTTTGCCCAAGACTTATTTCATCTGCATATTGCGGTCTATGATATGATGAAATTTTGTTGTAAGTTGCTGTCAAATGTTCAATCTCTTCATACCTAACCGGATAGGTTTGAATAATTGAGCTAATGTTTTTTACATCTCGAAGTGGCAACATAAAATATGCAAGTCTTATATTTGTGTCACCTTCTCTCTTGGAATCCCATGTTGGATCGCAATAATAATAGCCGTCCAAACCATATTTATCATCTTTTATATAGATAATACAATTTTCGTGATATTCCGTTTTTGTTTTGCCGGGTAATTTTACTTTGTTTGAGAAAATCTTTATATCATTTTCAATCCCAAGCCTTGCCATTATCTCTTTTAGTAATTCAACATAACCAACACAAACAATTTTGTCAGAGTTCAGTATCCCATAAACTTCTCTTGAGGTGTACAAACTTTCATTGTTTGAAGCTTCCTTGTATATTTTTTGAGTAATAATGCTATATGACAAAAATAATTGCTCAAGTTTTGATAAGTTTTTACTTTTTATGTCTTCAACAATTTTATCAAGTTTTTTATTTGCATTTACGATTTGCTCACTTGACCAAGTAACATCGCCAGATTCTATTCCTATCTTATACCCAGAAAAATGTTGTTCAAGTTCATATAACACTTTGCAACTTTCGTTTGAATTTGTTTTGTAAGATTTGTCATGTAAAAAAGAAATAACTATTTCATTTTTATCAATTCCACTCTTTTTCAACTTTTTGATTATTATGTTAATATTTTCAATTTGGGACATAATGTCGCCTTTAAGCAAGTCTTCTTCCCTTAAGGTATAAACAAACTTGGCATTACCCTTTTGCCTAAGTGACCTAAAAAACTTTACATAACTATCAAACGAATAGCCCTTTGTTGCATCGTAGTAATATTTTTGTTCCATATTTTTAGTATAATCTCCATGTCAAATTTTGTCAAGGTTGCGTTATTTGCGTTATTTTTGAGTTTTATCTTTTGTTATAATAAACACAAGAACAATAATTGTTTGAAGTGGTATGCCAAGCAAAAATATTGGCCAAGCCATAGTTTGTGGCAACAGTGCGACATAAATTGACGCCAAAATAGACCAAATGCACAATGACGACAAAGTGAAAGTACACGTTCTGCTCCACCACTTCCTGCTACAAAATATCGAAATAATGAATGCAATGCTTGTTGCAAAGACAAAAACTTTCCATGTGCTTGACTGTTTCATCAAAATGTTATACACAAAAATAATTGTTGCCAAGGTGTAGCAACTAACAACAAACAGCAATGCAATTGCAATTCTAATTTGTGCTTTTATGCTCTTTTTGGGTTGTGGGACTTCTTCGTGTGCATGTATTAACCAATCGAAATCAACACCATAAAAATCACAAATTTTAAGGAGCACATCAATATCAGGCATAGACTCGCCAATTTCCCACCTTGACACTGCTTTATCTGAATAATTAAACTCTTTTGCCACATCTTTTTGAGTCATTTTTTTACTCTTTCGAAGCATAATTAAGTTTTTTGAAATATTTTGTTTTATATCTTCCATACATCTATATTATCATTTTAATAAAGATTTTTCAAATAAACACAACAATTCTATTTAAAATAGAATAAGAATTTTTATGGTATGTCAAAGTAGAATTATGTTTGAGAATATATTTTTAAATTTTTGTTGATACTTTTTTTGTTTGCATATATACTCTATACTGAAAGGTAATGTATTCAAACAAAAGACAAAAAGGTAGCATATATGAATAAAGTCGAAATACTAAACAAAATTGATGAATGTGAAAAAGCAAGAGATTTCTCGGCACACACTACCCCACCCAACACAAAGAAGATTTTGCCTGTTGCAGATAACTATGATTATATGCAAAAAGGATTTTTTACACAAATCGGTTGCTCATTTGGGAAAACATTATTCAATGTGGCAAAGTTAGTCATTCCTCCATACTTTAAACTAAAGGTTGTTGGAAAAGAAAATCTAAAAGGTGTAAAGAAAGCAATAGTTACATCAAACCATATAAATAATATGGATTCAATTTTAATAAAGCGAGCAATTGGGCATAACAAATTGAGAATAACAGTTGCACCATTTAATAATTACAAAAGTTTACTAGGCAAATGTATGCGCGGTGCAGGCATTATGCCAATTGGCGAAAGTTTGCCAAGTTTAAGACATTTTTCAAAAGCAATAACCAAATACCTTGACAAAAACAATTATATTTTGTTCTATCCAGAAGGTTCACTTTGGTGGTGTTATGAAAAACCAAGACCACTGATTGACGGAGCATACTTTTATGCAACAAAAAACAATGTACCTATTATTCCAATGTTTTTCACTTTCAAAAACCTAAAAAGAAAAAAGAACGGGATATATAGAAAACAATTTATTTTGCACATTGGAAAACCAATATACCCACAAGATGAGCTTTCGGGTAAAAATAATATCAAATACCTTAAAGAACAAAACATGGCTTTTAACACAAAAACTTATGAAGAATTTTATGACAAAAAATTGGAATATCTTAACTAAACAAAAAGCACAACATAATTGTTGTGCTTTTTGTTTCTAATATAACATATCATTATATGTTGGAATATCAAGCAAGTTTGTCGGCAAAAGTTTTTCTATTTCATCATACACACTTCTAACCTTTTGCATTTGTGGCAAAAATTCTTGTCTTATAAATTCATTATCTTCGCTAAATTTTTCAAAAGTTAAAACCGACAACTTTGTTACTTGTTTATATAACTCTTCATAAAGTTTTGTTATTGTCGCCAAAGTTTTTGTTCTTGCAACAGAATTTGACATGAGAACTGACAATGAGTTTGTGTATGTATTTATTACTGGGTAAATTTGTTTATTAAGCATTTCAAGTATTGTTTTTGCTTCAAGTTTTACAGTTTTGATATATTTTGATGTTAGTGCTTGTTTCCTTAAACACAATTCGTCTTTGTTTAATACATTAGCGTCCCCAAATAATTCAACAATGTCATCGTCAAGCAATTTGTCATAAACGCTCAAACTATCTCTATATTCAATAAGTCCCCTTGATAATGCTTCATCTTTCCAATTTTTGTCATAACAATTTCCATTATTTATCACTTTGCCATGCAAAGAAAGAAGTGCTTTTAATTCATTTGTAAGGTCTTCCCTAACATTTTCTTTGTCTTTCAATTTTTCATACAAATCTTTGATTATTTTGGAAAGTGATGTTGTTATGCACGTTAAAGGGAATGCTAAAGATTGACTTGATCCTACCATTCTAAATTCAAACTTATTACCAACAAAAGCAAACGGACTTGTTCTGTTCCTATCACAATAATCTTTTTGTGCTTGTGGCAAACTTTTTACTTTTGTGTCCAAAAATTTCTTCTTGTCAAAAGTTTTTTTGTCCGCAAAAAACATATTCAACGCATTTTGGACATAATCGCTTGCGAACACCGAAACAATCGCCGGTGGAGCTTCATTCCCACCCAATCTTAAATCGTTATCTCTATTCGCAGTCGACAACCTTATTAGTTTGTTATATTTGTCTATGCCCGAGACCATACAAACAAAGAAAGTGTAAAATAACAACCTATCTTCAAGCCCCAAATCAAATAAGTTGATTCCTGTGTCAGTGCTTATTGACAAATTGGCATGTTTTCCACTACCATTGATTCCATTAAATGGTTTTTCACTGAAAAGTGCAGTCATATTGTACCTTTGTGCTGTTTCTTTTATCGTTTGAAGAATTAGATAGTTTTGGTCACAACTGATGTTTGCCAAACTATATATTGGTACAATTTCATATTGATTTGGTGCAACTTCATTATGTTGCAATTTGGCACTTATTCCCATCTTCCATAAAGTGTTATTTACATCATTCATAAATACACCAATTTTATCTTCAATAACACCAAAATAATGTGAACACAATTCTTGTGATTTTATTGATTTTGCACCAAGCAAAGTTCTCCCAACGAATTTTAAATCAATACGTTTATCAAAATCTTTTGAATTTATTAAAAAGTATTCTTGTTCAGCACCAACGCTCAAATTTACTTTTTTTACCTTTTTGTAACCTAATAAATTTATTAGTTTAACCGAATTTTCACTTAAACTTTCAAGTGCTCTAAGTAATGGTGTTTTTTCATCCAAACAAGTGCCATTATATGAACAAAAAGCGGTTGGGATATACACAACTCTATTTTTTGCACTATCTTCTTTTATAAATATTGGCGAAGTGTAATCCCAAACAGTGTATCCTCTTGCTTCAAATGTCATTCTTTCTCCACCATTTGGAAAACTTGATGCATCAGTTTCGCCTTTAATCAAGTCTTTTGCCGAAAATTTTTCAATAAACTTATTACCCTTTGTTGGTTCAATAAAAGACACTTGCTTGCCAGCACTTTGGTTTGTTAATGGCATAAACCAATGTGTGTAATGTGATGCACCTTTACTCTTTGCCCATTTCATAACTGCTTTTGCAATTTTTTGTGCAATATTGTATGTTAATGCGCCACCTTCATTTTTTATTTTATTGTATGTATGAAATGAAAATGGGTCAAGATATTTTTTCATAACCTTGTCACTAAATACAAATTCTCCAAATAATTTTTCTGTTTTTGATTTCATAAATTCTCCTTTTAAACAAAAAAACAACCAATTTGCTTTGGTTGTTTTTATTTCTAATTTTTTATACAACAAAACAATTGTAACAAATATTTACAATAAAAGAATATTTTGTTGTTGTTGAAATTTTTTCATACAATGCATATATTACTCGCTCCAAAAAAATTTGTCAATATATATTATGATATTTTTTTATTTGTGTGAAATTTAGATTTTGGGTTCAAAAGTCAAAAAACAAATATTACAATAAATCGTCTTTTTTGTTTTGCTTTTTAATTTTTCTTTGGTATAATACAAATATCAAAGGGAGGCAATTATGAAAATTGAAATTGTTGAAAGAAATTATGATGTTGGGGTTAGACTTCGTGCTTTGCTTGAAAAGAAAATTGAAAAACTTGACAGATATTTTAATGATGACGCAAAGGCAAAAGTCGTTTGCGCAAAAGAAGGCAAAAGGTTTAAACTTGAACTTACAATTATAAATAAAGGCAATATTTATAGAAGTGAAACATATGGCGAAAACATGTATGAAAACATTGATATTGTTTTGCCAAAAATTGAAAAACAAATTATAAAATATGCCACAAGAAATCGTGACAAACTCAAAAAAGGTGCATTTGATTCACCAAAATATGAATTTTTGGACAAAGAACCAAAAGAAAAAGAAAAAACAATTTACAAGAAAAAGACATTTAATCTTGACCCACTCACTCTTGCTGATGCAGAAGAATTTTTGGAAAACTTGGAACATGACTTCTTTGTATTCCTTAATGCAGAAACCGGCAAAGTAAACATCTTGTACAACAGAAAAGATGGAGAACTTGGACTTATTGAATGTAATGTTTAATTTTTGTTTTAAATTAAAAAATTTGTGAATACTCTCTATAAAGGAGAGTATTTTTTTTATGCTTAAAAAATTGTCTATGCTAATTTTAACACTTGCTATATTTATTGTTTCGGCTTGCACTTTTGGCAACAACTCAATTTGTGCAAACTTTGTTGATATAACAAGTCCCGGTTCAAATGATATTACTTTTAAAGTTACTTTTGAAGAAGAAAAAAGATATTTTGACAAAGGTTATGATATTTTGATAAAAACAGATACGGATAACGCAGAATTTTTAATCAAAAAAGAACTTGAAAACTTTGTAAAAATCACAATAAAAGAAAAGAACACCTATTATAGTTTGTACAAACTAATGGCAAAAGCAGAAAATAAAAAATTTGAATACATGCCATACAAAAAAGCAATATCAAAAATATATATAATAAATAGTCAAAACGATTATTTGTTAACGTTTAAGGCTGTTGTTGGTGAAATTTCTCAATACAAATCTTCCCTACTTAACGTCTTTGATATATCAAAAGTGTTTGAACTTAACGTAAAAAAGACAAGCAAATACTAATATACACAAAATACTTGGAAAAATGAAAAAATTGTAGTATATTTATTTATAGGTGAAATTATGATAGAAATAAAAAACTTATATCTAAAATATATACGAGAATATTATGCCCTTTATGACATAAATATAAAAATTCAAAAAGGCGAAAGCATTGCCCTTGTTGGCAATGAAGGCAGTGGCAAAACCACCCTTCTTCGTGTGATTGCAAAGCTTGAAAAATTTGACAAAGGCGAAGTTTATATAAAGGATATTTCGCTAAAAAAACTTGACTTTAAAACAGATATAAGTCTTGGATATATTCCTTTTGCACCAGTATTTTTGGAAAATAAAACAGTTTATGAAAATCTTAAATATGTTTTATCCTCAAGAAAAGTTAAACCTGTTGATATTGAAAGCAAAATTAACACTTGTCTTATTGAATTTGGTCTTGAAAAATATCGCAACACAAAAGCAAAGGATTTAACACTTTTTGAAAAGTATGTTATTTCAATTGCAAGGCTCACTCTTCGCCCACTTGATATTGTTCTTGTTGATGACATTTTTGAATCACTTGATGATGAGCAAAAAAATTATATTGTGTCACTAATTAAAAAATTATTTATCGACAAAAAAGTTACAACCTTGGTTGCAACAAATGATGAAGAGTTGCCAAAAAAAGTGTGCAAAAGAACTATACACTTTACCAATGGTTCAATAGACTAACAAAAGATATGGAGAAATTATGGACTTATTTAAAAAAGTAGACAACGACCTTTTGGTTGTTATAAAAGATTATCTTGGAAGTGCTTACACTCAAAACGAAAGATTACAAAATGCAATAAAATTTGTTATTCCACCAATTCAAACAGGTTCAGATTATTCAACGAATGTTTCAATGGTATTTGCAAAAGCACTTGGGAAAAAGCCTTTTGATATAGCGAATGAACTTTGTGAAAAAATTGGGACATTGGACTTTGTGCAAGAAGCAAGTGCCGTTAATGGCTATATCAACATAACATTTAAACCAAAAATTTGGGAACAATTTTTAACCGGCATTGAAGAAGAAAAAGAACACTTTGGTGACGGTGACAAAAAAGAAAAAGTTTTGCTTGAATTTATTTCAGCCAACCCTACTGGTCCACTTCACGTTGGACATTGTCGTGGTGCAATTCTTGGACTTGCTATTGCAAAACTTATGCAAAAAGCTGGCTATGATATAACAAAAGAATATTACATCAATGACTATGGTGTTCAAATTAGAACCCTCGTCAAATCTGTTCAATTTAGATATGAACAAATATTTGGACTCCATGCAAATGAAAATATGCCCGAAGGATGTTACCCTGGCGAATATTTGGTTGACTATGCAAAAGTTTTTGCAAAAAAATATGGCGACAAATATATTAACCTAGGCGAAGAAGAATTTTACAAGGACTTTAAAAAAGAAATTGTAAATGCAATGATGGACGTAATTAGAGCCGACCTAAAACTTCTTGGGCTTGAATATGATTCATTTGTTTCCGAAACAGATATTGTTGAACAAGGCAAAATTGACGAAGCAATAAACTACTTGGAAAGCAAATATAAAGAAGTTACAGACGATGACGGCAACACTCAAAAACTATATTATATCTACAAAGGAAAACTTGATGCACCTGTTGGAAAAAGTGCAAACGAAGAAGAACAAGAAGAATCAAAATATTCAGGCGAAGACCAAACCTTGTTCCGCTCCACCCTTTTTGGCGATGACAAAGATAGAGTTGTAAAAAGACCAGACGGAACAACAACCTATTTTGCATCAGACATTGCTTACCATAAATATAAAGTTGACAGAGGGTATACAAAACTTATTGATATCTTTGGCGCTGATCATGGCGGATATGTAAAAAGAATTACAAGTGCTGTTGATGCATTAAGCGAACATAAAGCAAACTTGGAAGTCGTACTTTGTCAAATGGTTGCACTTGAAAAAGATGGTCAACCATTCAAGATGTCAAAAAGAAAAGGCACTTTTGTGCTTCTTCGTGATGTTGCAGAAACAATCAATGTTGATGAATTAAAATTGTTTATGCTTTCAAAAAGTCCAGACACTCAAATGACTTTTGACCTTGTTAAGGTAAAGGAAAAATCAAAAGACAATCTTGTTTACTACATTCAATATGCATATGCAAGGTCAAATTCGGTTCTACGCAACTTTGAATCAAAATTTGGTTACAAATATGAATATGACCCAAAAGATTTAAACGGTTTCATGCAACAGCCAAACAAGTTAATAAAGGAACTTGTTGTATTTATGGCAAAATATCCACAAGTGATTTTGTCATCAGCAAAAAAACACGCACCAAATATGATTGTTGACTACCTTAAAGATTTTGCCTCACTTTTCCATTCAATTTGGAGTGCAGACATAAAACTTGTTGATACAAACGATGAAAAACATACAAGAGCAATGATGGCATTTGTAACTTGTGCAAAAACTGTAATAAAAAATGCACTTGAAACAATATCCATAAATGCACCAGAAAAAATGTAATAAAAAATCTAGCAAACGCTGAAGTGACCCCTACGGGGTTCACTTCATTGCTAGATTTTTTTATTATGAATTTCTTATCAATGTTTTTCCTGCAACTAAGAAACTTGTTGTTTCACTTGTTCCTTCAATGGTGTATGGATTCTCTGTTGGTGTTCCAATTACCAAATCTCCCAGATTTTTTGGACAGATTATTCTTGCAATATTCGTTTTGTAAATGAAGTCTGCCATTGATCTTGCTTCTCCACCCTTAACTATATTCAGTGAATTTACTACAGTTGCTAATGCAACTATTTTATCGTCTATCGTTTCCGAATTAGTAATAGTTTCGCTATAGCTCCCCAATACCTTTTTAAGATATTCATCATTACACCCAATGAGTCCCATTATTTTAGACTTATCAGTAATTGATGTAAAAGAAATATTTAACATATTAAGTTCTTCCAAACTCGCACACCCATAGAATGCCCCAAGCATATTTTTAACTTTTGAAGTATCCAAATGCTCAAACCCTATAATTTTCTTTAAAGCAGTACATCCTCCAAACATCCCCTGCATACTTTTTGTTTTACTTGTATCAAATGCACTTAAATCTATAATTTCCAATTTATAGTTGTTATAATAAACATTATAACTATCTTTATCAATACTATCACTACTAAAATAAAGCCAATGAGAAAAATAACCATAACTATCTTCTGGAGCGTACATTAAACTTACCGGTGCATAAATATAACAATCAAACAACTCTCCATTTGGAATAACATATGCTGTTATGTTTTTTGTTACATTATTACTATAAGTGTAAGTCCCAACGCTATCATTTTCTGTTGCATTTTTAACATCAAAATCGGCACTGTTATTTGTAAATACTATACTCTTTAATTTTGATGAATACTTCCCATCAAAGAAACTTTCAGATATTTTTGTTAAATTTCCATAACTATAAGGTTCTGTACAACGCATTGCAAGAGAGAAAGAAAAATTGGAAGATTCTACGCTTTGCTTTTTGTCTTTTAATGAATATGTAAGAACAATTGTTTGACCACTTGTTTCACTTTTAAAAATTCTTAAATCTGAATCTGTTGTGCATCCGATAATATTTGCCATATCGTTTGTAAATGAATTAACATGTGTGTAGACAGTGCTATCTGCAATGTTTACAATATTTATAACAATATACATTGAATATGCATTTGCATTACTACAAAACACCATATTTATTTTGTCTTGCGGACTAAAAGAATTTGTTGAATCAAGTTCATTTGCGAGTGAATTGAAATCAAATTTACCATTATATTCCGTGAGATTTGTTACTGAATATTCTCCAAGAGAAGTTGGTGTTTGATTTACAAATTTATTTGCATATAATTTTAAATCGTCTGCATTATCAACTTGAGCATTTGATGTATAAACTTTTGTTGTTATATTAACAAAAACATCTTCAACTTCATAACTAATTGTTCCACCAATGTTATATGTAACATTTGTTGCACTAAATACTCCAAAGCAAAGGACTGCAATTGCAAGGCACATTACAGACACACTCATTGTAAGTTTAAATTTTTTCATATGTTCTCCTTTTTTAGTATGTGAAAAATCCCATACTTCTATTCAATTCTACTATACCCCCCCCCCTAGACTTGTCAAATAATTTACACAAGTTTTTTAATTTTTTTTAAAAAGTCATTTCGACTAATGCTTCCTTGACTGGCAAAGGAGAAATCTCAACTGCTTTTATAAGGAAGAGATTTCTCCAAAGCCACACTTTGGAGTATGTGTCGAAATGACAACATAATTACGGGGTCCCCAAAAACAGTTGTGTTTTTTGGGGAAAGGAAAAACCGAGCGTGCAAACAAAAATTTTGGATGCATAGCATTCAAAATAAGTATAAGCGAGAGTTTTGACGCCATTTCGAGTTAGCCCGCAAAGACATACTCACGAGAATCTCATCCTTTTATTTCCTTCATAGCCCTACACTCACAAAAAGCGTTTATGGGGTCTGGGGGAATCGCAACCCCCAGCGTTTTTTTGGTCACTTTTTTTAGCGTTAAAAAAAGTGACAAGAAATAATTATATTTAAGTGGTTGAGATTTCTCCACGATAGTCTACAAAGCAAGCGTTGATTAGTAGACTTCTTTAAAATAAAAAAATTCTTCCATACGGAAGAAATTTTTTCTGGTAGCCTTAACGAGAATCGAACTCGTGATTTCACCTTGAGAGGGTGACGTCTTAACCGCTTGACCATAAGGCCATATTTTTAACGCAAATAGTGTACCAAATTTTTTTTATTTTTGCAAGCATAAACAAAAATGTTTTTCTTGAAAGGACTTGGAATTTTTTTATAATGCGTCTATAATAAAAATATACAAATGAGAAAAATAAATTTTAGAATAATTTTCTTTTGTGCGGTATCTTTTATGCTTGCACTTTCTTTTGCAAGGCACATTTTTGATTTATCTATTTCCTACATAATCTTCTTGACTTTGGCTATTTTATTATTGCTTTATATTTGTATAAAGTACAAATGTCTTAAAAGGTTCGTTCTTCTCTTCTGCGTTTTTGTATTTGGTATCAGTTACTACTTTTTGGGGTTTTACACCTTTTCTGGAATAGATTACCCACAAAGTGTGTTGATTGAAGCAAGGGTTGAAAGTATTACCAACTACACGAATTTTTCAACTTGTATTTTGGACGATGTAAAAATTAATGGAAATCACAGACCTTTCAAAATTACTGCAACAATATCCAATGATGAGATTAAGCAAAGCAATATAGTTGTTTTTGAAAGCAAAATCACAAAGGTAAAACTTTTTGATGATGACGAGTTTAATTCATTTTACTATAAAAATGACACACCTTACAAAACTACTATTAACGATATTGTTAGCATAAAAAATGGTTACAAAAAACTTAATGAGAAAATTCACGATGCTTTTAATAATTTTGTTGATTCAAATTTTGATAGTAGTATTGGTGGAATAATTAAAAGTGTAATAATTGGCGACAAAAGTACACTAAACAAAGATATCAAAAATTCATTTTCGTCAAGTGGAATTGCCCACCTACTTGCCATAAGTGGACTACATATTTCAATTATTATTCTTTGCATAAATTTTATTCTCAATAAATTCAAATTAAAAGAAAAATATAACTTTATTATTTTATTTATTTTGCTCACTTTTTATTGTTATATTTGTAATTTTTCGCCTTCGGTTGTAAGAGCAAGTTTGATGAGTTTGATGTTTATATCCTCAAATATTGTTGGCAGAAAATATGACAAACTTACATCCCTTGCCCTTTGTGCGATTTTAATTTTATTATTCAAACCACTTTATATTTTTGATGCAGGATTTTTGCTATCTTTTGGTTGTGTGTTTTGTATTTTTGTTATTTCGCCAAGTATTTGTTCTCTTCTTGAAAAGACAAAACTCAACAAAAAGGTTTGTTCAAATTTGTCCGTTGTGTTGTCAGTGCAACTTGGGTTAATTCCTCTTTCTGCAATGTTTTATTCTTCAATAAATTTACTTTCACTTTTATGCAATATTATTTGTGTTCCACTTTTTGAATTTGCTTTTATACTCACGTTTATTATTTCATTTGTTTGTATAATATTGCCATTTATGACATTTCTGTTAAAAGTGGTAGAATTATTATATTGGCTTATTTCAAATATTTCTATACTATTCAGCAATGCCACTTTTGCCTTTTTAACTTTGCCAAAAACGAACTCAATGTTTGTTGTTGGATTTTATTCTGCATGTTTTTACTTGTCGAATTTTGTCAATGAAAAAGGGCTGAATAAATCTATTGTTTGCCCAAGTATCTTGATTGTGAGTTATACATGCTCATTATTTGTTTAATTATGTGATAAATTTTGTTTGTTTAAAATTGATATAAATGCTAAAATAATAATAGATGAATTTAAAGAGTTTGAACAGTTACGACAACTTTTATGGTTGTTTTATACTTTGTGGCGACACATTGCTTACAAATTGTGCCGTTGATTTTATCAAGCTAAAAATGAATATAACAAACTCTTTTGATATATCCATTTTTGACAGTGAAAATTTTTCTAGTGGTGCAATTATTGAAAGTTGTGAGCAGGTTTCATTCTTTACAACAAACAAATTGGTTATTGTTAAAAATGTTTTTCAAGTTTTGGAAAGCGACAAGAAAAAGCTTTTGGAATACATCCCAAAAATGAACCCTACTTGCACACTGCTTATACTTGATAATTTGCAAGTGTTTGACTTTTTAAAATGTACAAAACTTAACTTTACACTAACCGACTTTGAACTTGTTCAAGAAATGCAGAAATTGGCAATAGAAAAAGGAAAATCAATTTCTAATGAAGATTCAACATACCTTTTTAACCTTGTTGGAAAAGACCTTACCTTGCTTAACACCGAACTTGAAAAATTGTCTATGTACACAACGAACAACACAATAACCAAACAAGATATTGACAGTGTTGTTACAAAAACCGATGATGTTGTTGTTTTTGAACTAACAACTGCACTCGGTAAAAAAGACGCAAACAAAAGTTTAAGTATACTATTTAATTTATTAAAACAAGGTTCAGAGTCAAGCAAGCTTTTGCCACTTATGTCAAACAACTTTACAAGGCTGTTTACAATAAGTGTTTCAAAAAATCTAACTGACGAACTTTTGGCACAAAAACTTGGCGTAAAGCCTTTTGCCGTTTCAAAACTGCGTGGGCAATTAAGGAACTTTAACCCCGTAAAACTAAAAAATATTGTTTATGAATTTTGTGATATTGACTATATGATAAAAAGTGGGCTTATGCAAGCTGACACTGCCCTTGTTTACATTGTGGAATACATTTTGAATATATAAAAAAACTGTAAGAAAATTTCTTACAGTTTTTTGTTGTTATTTGTTTAAATCAACTTCAAACAAGAATTTGATGTTGTTACTAAATTCAAATCTTTTGTTGAATTTTGTTAGTTTAAATTTGATTCTTATATATTTTATTGTATTTACCGGAATTTCCATTGTTTCGATTGCATCTTGTTCGTTTGATGTGACTTTTACCAATCTTTCATCATTATAACTATCTTCACTGTCAGCAATTTCATAGAATGTTTGAAGTCTATCTTCAGAATCAAAGGCAAAATCTGATGTGCTAACTTTTAAGGCATATTCTTGATTAAGGTTTCTAAATGAATAGCGCATTTCCATTTCTTGTTCATTATAAGACAAATTGATTTTTCCAAGTTCCCATTTTGCAAGTTCAACTTCTGTGTCATTAAACGCACCTTCTGTTTTTTTGTCAATCTTGCAATTGATTGAATCACTTACACCATTTTGAAGTGCTGGGCCGTTGAAATATTTTCCGTTTATATCAACAAACACATTTTCGTTCCCGCTAACAAAAGTTGTGGTGTTTGCAATACCTTTATTGCTTGTTGCAACCGACACAACCCCAAAGGTTAATGCACACAACATAATTACAAGCATAGCAATCGTAATCCAAAGTCTTGATTTGTTATTCATTTTGCCTCCTTTATGTCATTTCTTATATATAGTATAAACATTTTTTATAAAAAATCAAACATTTTAAGCATAATGAAATTTTAAATAAGTTATGAATTGAAAAATAGAAAAAATAGTTGCATAAAAAATACTTATGTGCTAAAATATCGTAGATTTATAAAAATACGCAAAGGAGATAAAAATGCCAAATATAAAGTCAGCAATAAAAAGAGTTAATGTTAACGCAAAGAAAAATGCAGAAAACAGAATGATTAAATCTCAAATTAACACTGTAACAAGAAAATTTGAAGATGCCGTTAGCAAAAAAGATAAAGAACTTGCAACAAAATTATATTCAGAAGTTGTTAGCACACTTGACAAAGCGGTTTCAAAAAATGTTATTCACAAAAATACTGCCTCAAGACGTGCTTCAAGACTTGCAACAAAGTTAGCAGGATTGAACTAATAAATAAAGAAAGGTTTTTCCTTTCTTTTTTTTATGCTATTTTATCAAATGTTTTAATAGTTCCCTATTCCCTATAATTTCGTTTGTTTGTTTTATCTCGCCAGCCTTTTCGTTATAGTAATTTGATTTTTGGTAATCTTTTAAATAAAAATACGAACAACAAAGTCCCATATATGGATAATAATTATAATAAACTTGTTCCACAAAACCCCATTTATCTATAACATCTTTGGCAAGTGTTGCCTGTTTATACCAATATACACTTTGTTGATACATTTTATTTGAATAAAAATAATCTGCAATTTTGCAACACACATTTGCTCTTGGCGTGTCATAATAAAATGTTTGAAATAAATAACTTACTGCTTTTTCGTTTTCCCCACAAACTAAATAACAATCATACAACAATGTCAAACTTTCAATTCTATTTTCAACCCAAACATCTTGTATTTTTAGGAGTTTTTTTAGGTTTGTTATGCATTGTTTATATTTTTTGTGGTCAAACAGTTCCCTAGAATAATAGTATTGCTCTCTTGCGTTAAACTTTCTTTGTTTTTTTAGTTTGTTATAAATTTTTAGATTTCTGTTTGTGTCCCCAACTCTTATTTTTTTATGGTTTATTGCAACATTAAATTTTTCAATTTCGCCAAAAGGAACAATACACTCATGAACTGCACCAACAAACTTACAACTTTCATTATTTTTTAGTATTCTTTCCCTATAAAATGAAAATGTTGGCTTTTCATTGTCAAATGCAACATTATACTTTAACATATAACAATCTTTGGTTAACTTCTGTTTTTGTTTTAATAAAAAATCAAAGGTTTCTTTTGGAACAACATCATCGGAATCAAGCCACATAATATACTCATACGATGCTTTGCTTATTGCATAATTTCTTGCTTTTGAAAAATCGTCACACCATGTAAAATCAAAAATTTTGTCGGTAAATTTTTTTGCAATTTGTTTTGTATTATCTTTTGACCCAGTGTCTACAATTATAATCTCGTCAACAAGATTACAAACACTTTGCAAACACCTTTCAATCACATCTTCTTCATTTTTCACAATCATACATAAACTAATTTTTGCCATATTTGTTTTTATGATTTTCAAAAAACTTTTGACACAAGTATATAATTGACAAAAATATAAAAAAGTTATAAACTTATGCTAGTTTTATTACCGCTTAATTGGAGAACAAAATGAAAGAAATTGAACTAAAAAATCTTAAGGGGACAACCGACTTCCCACCAGAAGAACAAGCATTAAGAAACAAAATTATTGACAATCTTAAACACACTTTTGAAAAATATGGTTATATGCCACTTGAAACACCAATGCTCAATAGTTTTGATTTGTTAAAATACAAATATGAAGACGATGCCGAAATATTGAACGAAGTTTACAAAATGAAAGACCAAGGCAATAGAGATATTGGGCTTAGGTTCGATTTGACAGTGCCTTTTTGCAAATTTATTGGATTAAATCACGACCTTGTTATGCCTTTTAGAAGATATGAAATAGGCAAAGTTTTTCGTGATGGACCTGTTAAACTTGGAAGAGCAAGAGAGTTCTATCAATGCGATGTTGATGTTGTTGGACTTGATGGAAGATATATTGAAATTGAGCAAATGCAAATGGTTGTAAATGTTTTCAATTCGCTTGGCATTGACATTGTAATCAAATGGAATAATCGAAAACTTATGAGTGGGTTAATCTCAACACTTGGTATAAGTGAAGATAAGATTGCAGACACAATTTCTCTTATTGACAGGCTTGAAAAAATCTCAAAACAAGAACTTGACTATGAATTTGAAAAAATTGGTATATCCTCAAACAAAGTTGACGAACTTCTCAAATTATTTGGTTTGTCGCTTGACGAATACACACAAAAATATTCAAATTTCGACAATGAGTTATTAAAACAAGGATTGATTGAATGTCAAGACATTGAAAAACTTATCAAAGAATTAAATCTTGAAAACAACACACAATTCTCTCCAACTCTTGCTCGTGGGCTCAGTATTTACACTGGCACAATTTTTGAATTTTTTGACAAGCAAAAAAGAATAACATCATCTCTTGGTGGTGGTGGAAGATATGACAAAATTATCACTGATTTTATGAACAACGGCATATCATACCCTGCTTGTGGGCTTACTTTTGGTCTTGAACCAATTTATGCAATTTTGAAAAATGATAACAAAGAGCAATTTATTGATGTTTTAATTGTCCCAATGGGAACCGAAATAAAATGTCTTGAAATTGCAAACAAGTTAAGAGATGTTAACGCAAATGTTGTAACCGATTTAACCGGCAAAAAGATTAAAAAATCTTTTGAATATGCAAATAAACTAAATATCAAATATGTTATGGTTATTGGGGAAAATGAAATAAGCTCAAATAAATATTCCTTAAAAGATATGGAAAAGGGCGAACAAATTGAAGTTGATGAGAACACTTTGATAAATATCATAAAAAACTATAAACTTAAAAAATAGAGTTGACTAATAAACTGTGTTATGTTAAAATAACACAGCATATGGTGGTTATAGCGTAGCTGGTCTAACGCGCAAGATTGTGGCTCTTGAGACCGTGGGTTCAAATCCCACTAATCACCCCATAAAAAAGGAACTTCAATGAAGTTCCTTTTTTTGTTCTAATTTTTTAGATAATTATCATACAAATATTGTCCATATGATGTTTTCTTTAATTTTTCATAATTTTTTTGCAATTGCTCTTTTGTGATGAAACCTTTTTGATATGCAATTTCATCAATGCAACCTATTTGTTTTTTTGTTTTCTTAATTGTTTTATAAACGAAATTGCTTGCCTTGAGCAATGTTTCACTTGTCCCTGCATCAAGCCAAAAATCTTTCTTTGGCACTTTGCAAAGTTTGAGTTCTTTTTTGCTTAGATACATAGTATTTAGGTCTGTAACTTCATACTCGCCCCTTTTTGAAAGTTTAACCTTTTGAGCAAGTTCATAGCATTTTTCATCATAGACATAAATGCCGGTAACACAAATATTGCTTTCTGGATTTTCTGGTTTTTCAACAAGTTTTGTAACATTCCCATATTTATCAAAACTTGCAACACCAAATGCTTTTGGATTTTTCACTGGATAACCAAAAACATATGCCCCGTTTGGATTATTTACAGCATATTCCAATTGTTTTTCAAATTCTTTGCCATAGAAAAAATTGTCCCCCAAAACAAAACATACCTTTTGACCTTCTATAAATTCCAAGCACTTACAAAATGCACCAATTGTGCCTTTGATATCTTTGTCCAAAACAATATTGATATTGATTCCCCAATCTTTACCATCGCCTAGTTGCTTTTGATATAAATCATAATTTTCACTATTGACAACAATATATATATCCCTAATACCAACTTTCATAAGCATTGAAATTGGATAATAAATTAGTGGTTTGTCATAAAGTGGCAAAAGTTGCTTACTCAAAAAGTTTGTGCAAGGCATAAGCCTTGTGCTTTTGCCTGCACAAGCAATTATTCCAATCATATTTTACTCCCTATTCTCTAATTTGAGTTTTGCAAACAAAATAAATTCTTCAATCTTCATTTCTTTTGATTCATTTGTTCCACGAGCACGAACCGAAACTGTGCCATTGTTTATTTCATTTTCGCCCATTACTAATATATATGGAATTTTTTGAGATATTGCACTTCTTATCTTATAACCAATCTTTTCATTTCTTTCGTCAAGTTCAACCCTAAACCCTTGTTTTTTTAGTTCAATTTCAACATCTTTGCATTTGTCAATAAATTTGTCACTAATTGGCAGAATTTCCATTTGAACAGGAGCAAGCCAAAGTGGAAGAACTCCTTTTGTTTCTTCAAGCAAAAATGCAACAAATCTATCAAGAGAACCAAGAATTGCTCTGTGAATAACAACCGGTCTTACCCTTTCATTGTTTTCATCAACATATTCAAGTTCAAACTTTTCAGGAAGTTGATAGTCAAGTTGAACAGTTGAAAGTGTTACATCATGACCAAGTGCGCTTCTAACTTGAACATCAATCTTTGGTCCATAGAATGCGGCTTCGCCTTTTGCTTCATAAAATTCAGCGCCACTATCTTGCAAAATTTTTCTTAATGCACTTTCACTCTTTTCCCAAAGTTCGTCATTTCCAAAATACTTTTCAGCATTATCTTTGTCACGAAGTGAAAGTCTGAAACTATACTTTTTGAAACCAAAATCTTTGTACACATCAAGAATAAGTTTTATAACATTATCAACTTCACTTTCAATTTGGTCTGGTCGGCAGAAAATGTGTGAGTCATTTTGAGTGAATGCTCTTGCTCTTTCAATTCCACAAAGAGAACCACTACCTTCAAATCTAAAATCGTTTGCAATTTCGGCAATACGAAGTGGCAAATCTTTGTATGAATGCATAAAGTTTTTGTATATCATCATATGATGCGGACAGTTCATTGGACGAAGTACATATTCTTCGTCATCATCTTCCCTTTTCATTGATGGGAACATATCTTCATGGTAATGATCCCAGTGACCCGATGTCTTATATAGGTCAACTGTTGCCAAGCTTGGTGTCATAACGTGCTTATAACCAAGTTCAATTTCTTTGTCCATAATATAGTCACTTAATGCTCTACGAACAATAAATCCGTTTGGAAGCCACATTGGAAGTCCACGTCCAACAAGGTCAGAAAACATAAATATCCCAAGGTCTTTGCCAAGTTTTCTGTGATCTCTTTCTTGTGCTTCTTTAACAAGTGCCAAATGTTCTTTTAGGTCTTGTTTGTCCAAGAATCCATAAACATATATTCTTTGCATCATCTTGTTTTTTTCACTTCCACGCCAATATGCACCGCTAACACGATTTATTTTGAATGCAAAATTTCTTAACATTTTTGTATTTTCAACATGAGGACCTTTGCAAAGGTCAGTAAAAACATCGCCAAGTTTGTATATAGAAATCTCTTCACCTTCTGGCAAATCGTTGATAAGTTCAACTTTGTATGGTTGATTTTTAAACATTTCAAGTGCTTGTTTTTTTGAAATAACTTCCTTTGTCATATCAAGATTTTGGTTGATTATTTCGTGCATTTTCGTTTCAATCTTTTCAAAATCTTCCGGGGTCAAACTCTTTTCCATATCAAAGTCATAATAAAACCCATCTTCAATTGCAGGTCCAATTCCAAACTTTACATCTTCCCCATACAAACTTTTGATTGCCCCAGCAAGAACGTGACTTGCTGTGTGTCTTGCCTTGTGCTGTAATTCTTCTTTTTCTTTATCCATTTTTTGCTCCTTTTAATAAAAAAAGTCCATAAGAGATAATCTCTTAAGGACGATAATTTGTACCGTGTTTCCACCTTAATTGCAAAATAAATTTGCCACTTAATTTCTAACTATGGAAGTTAGCGACCTTACCTTAAAAGTGGTTTCATACAAAAGTGTTTTTAAACAGCTTTCAGCCATGACTGTTACTCTCTACAAAAACATAATTTTTGACTACTTGTCTTTTATTCGGTAAATTCAAATTACACTTGTATGTTAATACAAATAATAAATAATGTCAACATTTTTGCAATAATTTATCATTTTTGATGTAATTTTGCTTATCTCATATGCTTTTTGTTTGCAATAAAAATGTTTACATAGTATAATAATAAAAAAGGAAAAAACAATGGCTTTTAAAAGACAAGATAAATTTATATTTGAAGATGTTACAATAAATCAAAATACAAGTGAAGTAATTTCTGTTCCACTTGTAATTGTTAAAGGCGCAAACAAATATCAAGGGTTTGTTCCTGGGTTTGTTATGAAAGACGTTGTAAGTGAAAGTATTGACGACTGCAAACAACAACTAATTGAACACACAAAAAATCTTATTAGAACAAGAATAAAAAACAACCAAGGTTTTCCATTCTTCCCTACAAATGAAGAAATAAAACAAGACTTTAAAAATGTTGTCTTAATCAAAAGAATGAATGTAAAAGTTAGATAAAATAACTATTTTTTAATGGTTGAGATTTCTCCAACGTCACACTTCGGTGTCGACAGTTGAAATGACTATACAATAATAAAAAGTCATTTCGAGTTTGACATCTTCGCACTAGCAAACGAGAAATCTCAACCGCTTTTATAGTGGTCATTTCGACCCCCACTTCGTAGACTATCGTGGAGAAATCCCAACTACTTTAATATAAAAAAATGTGAGAATTATCTCACATTTTTTTGTTATTGCACAACCCCATCGTTTGTTGCATCATATAGTAATGTCCCATTTGTACATTTTACTGTTATTGTACTACTCACATCGTCTTCTTTATACCAAGTATCCGCCAATAAAATATTTTTCCATTGTTCAACTGTTCCAGTGTAATTTATAACTACCCCGTTCAATTTATAAAATGCCTTTGCTTGAATACTCTTTACAGATGTATCAATTGTCACACTTCCCAGATATGATAAAGCTTGGAAGGCATATAGACCTATTGTTCTACACCCAGTCAACTTTACACTTGTTAGCGAATCGCACGATGTAAACATACTTTCTCCGAGTTCAAAATTTGTTCCTTTAATCTCGATGTCTCCAATTGCAGTATCCTGAAATACACCATATCCAATATATGTTAATGAATTTCCTTCAAATGTTACACTTGCCAAATTTTTACATTGTTCAAATGCATATGCTTCAATTCTTTTTACAGAACTTGGAATAACCACACTTTCTATACTTGAATATCTAAATGATGCTTCACCAATAACTTCGACACTGCCGTCAGTTGGAATTGTTGAACCTTTACATCCAAAAACTAAAGTTTTTGTCAATTTTTCTATTAAGCAATTGCTTGTAACAATATATTTATCATTACCACTTTCAATTGTTAGACTGGAAATATTTATACCCGTTCCCATATATGGACTTTGTTTCATAATTTTTAAAAGTGTGTTTGGTAGTTCTAATGATGTCATTTTGCTTGATATACAATCTGACAAAATAAATCTAACACCGCTGAGCATATCTTTTGTTACACTTGTGACTGCAGAATTTGAATCGGTAGAAATCCAAATTTTATAATTTGAGTCATCATAGGCTGATAAGAATTCAAAACCATTTGAATCGGTTGTCGAATTTGAAACACTAGGAATACTACTACTTGTAGTAGATATGTCTACCAAAGATGATGGGAATTCAAATTTCACTTTTGTGCCACCAGTTGTTATTGCGGATTCTCCCAACTTTTTAACACCTTGCGGAATTTTAATTTCTTCAAGTTTTTCGCAGTTATGAAAAGAGTAATCTGGAATCTCATCGATTTTTATACCATCTGCGAATGTTACTTTTGTCACATTGCTACTTTCAAATGCTCCCTTGCCTATCTTTTTTATTGTCTTTGGTAGTGATATAGTAAATTGAGTACAACTTTCTTCCACTGTGTTACCATCTTCGTCAGTAATATTCCCACAATATGAGAAACCATTTCCATCAAAATACGTAGAATTGCCAGATTTTATTTCAGTTATAGGCAACAGTTCTCCGTCAAAATTAAAAGTTTCAGGAATAACAATATCTCCACTCAAATCCTGCTTTCCTGCCGAAACAGAAAGTTCTCTACCGCCATTTGTTTTTACAAATTTCAATGTTTTGTCTTCATTATACTTTGCATTTGTTAATTCGAAAGATAAGGTTACATCCAAAGAAGATAATGTGGTATATCCATATATCACTCCAATTGAAAGATCTTTTGAAAAATCAATATCATTTTCTCCATCAACTATTGTTACTTTTTTATTGCTCGTTACATATTCGCCATCCAATAGCCCATTGTAATAGTTGTCAATTACAATTGGACCAGAGCCCTCATTCCATTGTAAAACTTTATCGGCATCATTACAATTAAATTTTGATATTACCAATGCCATTTGGTCTTGAATATTATTTACAACATTTATTTCCAAAGTGTTATATTCTTGACTAATGTTGACTATTTTGTAGTTGTATGCCCATGCATAAAACTCCATTCCAATTGCCGCAAATGCAGTGTTTTTCCCTATGTAATATGGGTCAGTTTCTTTTCCATCTTGTTTTTGAGAAACTTGATATATTCCATCTGCAAAGTCAAGTTCTGTTGCTGTTTGCAAATTATTATCTTCAAAACTCAACAAAGTGCCTGCTTTTTCTTTATAGTCGCCTTTTGAAATTTCCATATTATATTTAAAGGTAACTCCACATTCTATTGATGTTTTTGGGTCATTTAATGAATATGCAATAACAATATTTTTGCCAATATTTTCACCAGTTATAGGTTTTGTTATTTCATTTTGAAAATTAGTTTTATAAAAATTACTATTTATCTTACTTACATTTTGTTCAACACTTGTGATAGCAATATGATAATTTGCATCACTTGTCAAACTCTTTACATTTATAACAATGAAATATGTTATACTATTGTTATAATTAATTTCAATACCATCTTTTGTGTATGTTTCTTTTGTAAGGTCGGTTAATGTATTAAAACTATCAATTTCTTTATGCTCGCCATATATGCTTGTATCAATACTATCTAGACTCACATTCTCTATATCTCTTGCCTTTGCTCTTAAGTCAGTTTGAGATAATGACTCACTTTTTTTATATAGTCTTGTCGTTACTTCAACCATTACATCGTCAATTTGATAAGATATGCTTCCTCCAATATTGTATGTAACACTTGTTGCCGAATACACACCAAAGCACAATACCATAATTGCAAGACACATTGTCGCAATTGTTATTGCAATTTTAAATTTTTTCATATAGTTTTCTCCTTTGTGTAGTATGAATAAAATCCATACACTTATACATTGTTAGTATACCCCCCCCCCTAGGGTAAATGTCAAACGAAAAGCGAATGTTTTTTAAAAAGTTTTTTTTATGGTTAAGATTTCTCAAAGGTCACACTTCGGTGTCGACAGTTGAAATGACTATACAATAATAAAAAGTCATTTCGAGTTTGACATCTTCGCACTAGCAAACGAGAAATCTCAACCGCTTTTATAGCGGTCATTTCGACTCCCACTTCGTAGGCTATCGTGGAGAAATTCCAACCGCTTTAATATAAAAAAATGTGAGAATATCTCACATTTTTTTGTTTTATTAAAATTGGCTGTTATAAAGGTCAGCATACACGCCACCCCTTGCCAAAAGTTCTTGATGTGTGCCTTGTTCAACAATATTTCCGTCTTTCATAACAAGTATTTGGTCGGCATTTTTGATTGTTGAAAGTCTGTGGGCAATAACAAAACTTGTTCTACCTTTTGTCAAGGTGTCCATTGCTTTTTGAATTTGTTGTTCTGTTCTTGTATCAACTGATGAGGTTGCTTCATCAAGAATAAGCATTGGCGCATTGTTTACCATTGCTCTTGCAATTGTAAGCAATTGTCTTTGCCCTTGGCTTATGTTTGCTGTTTCATCAAGCACCATATCATATCCACCTGGGAGCGAACGAATAAAGTGGTCAATGTGAGCAAAACTGCAAGCCTTTTCAATTTGTTCATTTGTTAAACCTTTTGTACCAAAGGAAACATTTTCTCTTATTGTTCCGTCAAATATCCATGTGTCTTGAAGAACCATTCCAAACAAACTTCTAACATATTCTCTTGACATATCTTTTGTTGAAACACCATCAATAGTAATTTCTCCAGAATCAATCTCATAGAAACGCATAAGCAAGTTGACCAAAGTTGTTTTTCCTGCACCAGTTGGTCCAACAATTGCCACTTTTTGCCCTGGTAGTATTTTTGCTGAAAAGTTTTTGATAATCTCTTTGTCTTTTGTATAGCCAAAGCAAACATTCTTAAACTCAACCAAACCTTTTACATTTTCAAGTGTAACTTTGTCACCTGTTTCAATTGGTTGTTCTTCTTCACTTAAAAACTCAGTAACTCTTTCGGTTGCAGCTGCGCCACTTTGAAGTGTTGAACTTATTTGAGATATTTGGCTTATTTGTTGATTAAATATTCTCATATATTCAACAAATGCAACAACTGTTACTGCAAATAATGGGTCGCTTATTGCCATAATTCCACCAACAACACAAACAATTGTGTACGCCAAATTATTGATAAAATTCATTGTTGGATACATTGTTCCAGATATGAATTGCGACATAAAAGCAGAAGTCTTTAGTTCTTTGTTTACTTTTTCAAAGTCGTTTTGCGCTTTTTGTTCGGCATTGAATGTTTTTACAATATTATGTGCTGAATAATTTTCTTCAACAATTCCATTAAGTTCGCCAAGAGATTTTTGTTGCTTTACAAAGTATTTTTGAGAAAACTTTACCAAAAGCAAAACAAGTCCCATACTGATTGGCAAAGCACACAAAGTGATTAGTGTTAATTGCCAAGAGTTTACAAACATCATAACAAGTGAACCAACAAACATTGTTACACAAGTTATAACATTTGAAATGCTTTCGTTAAGTGTTTGACCGATTGTTGAAACATCGTTTGTCACCCTACTCAAAATATCACCATAACTTGAGTTATCAAAATATTTTAGTGGTAATTTATTAATTTTTTCAGAGATAAGTGTTCTATATCTTTGTGTAATTTTTGCAGTTACTCCACTCATAATAAAGCCTTGGAAATAACTGAATACACTTGACACAGTGCACATAATTAAAAGCCATATGCAAAGTGATGTCACTTTTTGCAAGTTGATAGGAAGTCCAAGTGCAGAAACAAATATTTCTTTTCCAACATCTTTTAAAATATTTGGAAGTATAAGTGCAATAATTGTTCCAATGATTGCAAATAACAATGCAACAACAACAGCCCAACGATAAGGTTTTAGTGATTTTATTAACAGCAATAATGATTTTTTACCATTTTTTGGTTTTTGGATGTTATTTTTATTGTATCTTGCCATTTTATAACTCCTCCTTATCCAATTGTGATAATGCGATTTCTTTGTAAACATCGCAAGTGTCTAACAACTCTTTGTGAGTTCCAACACCAACTATTCTGCCTTCCGATAGAACAACAATTTGGTCGGCATCCATAATTGTTCCAACTCTTTGGGCAACAATAATTTTTGTTGCGTCTTTTGTATACTTTGACAATTCTTTACGAAGTGTTTTATCTGTTTTATAGTCAAGAGCAGAAAAACTATCATCAAATATATAAAATTCTGGGTTTTTTATAATTGCTCTTGCGATACTTAATCTTTGTCTTTGCCCACCAGAAACGTTTGTTCCGCCTTGTGCAATTTCGGCATTTACACCACCTTCAAGATTTTTTACAAAATCGCTTTGACTGATTTCAAGTGCCTTTTCAATTTGTTCATCGGTTGCATTTTCGTTGCCATACAGCAAGTTTGACTTTACTGTTCCAGAGAACAAATACCCTTGTTGTGGAACATAACCAATCTTGTTGTTAAGGTCACTAACTTTGTAATTTTTAATATTTTCGCCATCAATTAAAATTTCACCAAAACTTGCATCATAAAATCTTGTGATAAGGTTTACAAGTGTACTCTTTCCACTCCCCGTTGAACCAATGAATGCAATTGTTTGACCTTTGTTTACTTTGAATGAAATGTTTTCCAAAGTGTTCATTTCGGCATCTGGGTACCTAAATGACACGTTTCTAAATTCAATTTCACCTGTTATTTCACTTTTTTCAACACCCTTGCCGTCTTGAACTTTTGAAACCGTTTCCAAAACTTCGTTAATTCTTCTTCCAGAAACAACACCCCTTGGAATAACAACAAACAACATTGCAATAAACATAAAACTCATAACAACGTGCATTGAATATGAAACAAACACAACAAGGTCAGAATAAACAAGATTTCCACCATCAATTAAGAATGCACCAATAAAGTAAATTGCAATACTTAATGCATTCATAATAAGATCCATACCTGGCCACATAAGTGCCATTGTTCTGTTTACAAAAAGTTGAGTCTTGGTTAAATCGCTGTTTACATTTTCAAACTTTTGTTCTTGTTCCTTTTCGGCATCATATGCACGAACAACTCTTATTCCTGTCAAATTTTCACGAGTGACATTGTTAATTCTATCAGTTTTCTTTTGAATTTGAGAAAATTTTGGAACTGCAACAAAGAACAAAAACATAACTAGTGCAATAAGCGCAAACACAGCACCTGCTGTTGTCCAAGTTAATGTCACAGATGAATTTACAATTTTTGAAATTGCATATGCACCCATAACAGGAGCAGTTATCGCCATACGAAGTGTAACAAAAACTGTTTGCTCAACTTGTTTTATATCGTTTGTTGTTCTTGTGATTAAACTTGCAACAGAAAACTTGTTCATCTCTTCCATAGAAAATGAGTTAACTTTTTTGAACACATTTGACCTTAATGTCTTTGAAAAGTTTGAAGATATTGTTGATGCCAAGAAATTTATAAGCACAACGCTTGCACAAATTCCAAGAGCAATAAGTATCATTTTTATGCCAACATTCCAAAACATTGCACTTGTAACTGTTTCGGTTGCAGTTTTTTGAATTAAGGCAATAATATCACCCATTTTGGCAATAAGTTCCATTTCAAGATTAACTTGAAACACAATTATTCCAACAACCAAGGCACACAAGACCCATGTGTACCACTTGAAAAATCTAAGTAATTTTAACATACTTTTCCTTCCTTTTTATATTAAACTAAATAGTCATATGGTTAGTATTATATGCATATTTTTTTAAATTGTCAACATTAAAACAATGCAAAAAACATAAAAAATCTCAAGTGAAATGCTTGAGATTTTTTGTAAGGCAATTTATTTTGAATATCTTGCAATAAAGTGTGTGTTCATATGAATTTCTGCACTTTCGCCTGCTTGATATATCTTTCCATCATAGGTATTATACCAACCAACAAAGTTTTCACTATTGTTTGCTTCTGGCAATGTGAATATATCTTTGTAGTTTACTTTTTTGTCTAGTGTTCTGTCACTTAAAGTAATCTTGAACTTTTCATCGGTGCTTCTTAAACTTTCGATATATCCATCTTTAAAGTATTCGTTAACAACTTGTATTGCTTTGTTATAAACAACATCTCTGCCATACTTTTGTGCAATTGCATAATATGGAGAACTTGGGTCGTTTATCCAGCAGTCAGCCATATTCCTTATTTCAGAAAGTCTGTATGCAACATAAACTTCTTCAGTTATTTTGTTTTCATCATACTTATCGTAAGCAAATTGTGTACCAGTTTCCCAATCAGTTGTACCTGCTTTACATCTTGCAAGTTCGGTTTGATTGTGAACAATATTGCCATTTGCATCTTTTTCAAAGTGATAAAGGTTTGCAATTCCTGTTGCACCCAAGAATCCATTTGAGAAGAAGTTAAGTGATTGTGATGTTACCATATTATAATACTTAACAGTTTCGTCAATTCTTTCAATATTTGTGCAAGTTACTGAAACAAACTTTGGTTTTCCATTTTCATCAATTATTTGTTTTACAAATTCCTTTCCAATATTTGAATATGTTGCATCAATAGATTTTTCAAAATCCATATCTGTTAAAGTGAATAATCTGTGAGAAAGCACAATATTTACATAACTTCCGTCACTGAAAGACATTTTGTAATAGTGGTTATACTCGCCAACTTTTGCAATCCAAATTGGATATGAAGCACTAAATTCGCCCCTGTCAAAATCATAAACCATAAGCAAATCATCGTATGTTACATCTTTAATTTGTTTTGTTGAGCCATCGGCAAGAGTAACAAGTGTTTCCCCTGTGAAGCATTGAACATTTTCCATAATCTCAAACTTTATTACAAGTTTTAATGAGTCACCACTCTTTACTTTTGATGCATCAGTCGTGCTATATTCGACTATTGCTGGGACTTCTGAATGGTTATAATATGTTTCATCAGTTGCAGTTCCAAACAATTTTGTGTTGTCTGATGTTCTTTGCAATGCAATTTGTTCTTGAATATGGTCAATTCCAACGGTGTGATTACTTTCACCAAGTCCAATAAGTGGAAGTGCATCTATTTTTGCATAAAGACTTGCTGACACATCACTTACACCTTGGTTGAATACAATTTCTCTTGTATATGTTAATGTGTTGTCGTAGTTATAAACAAATTCATAAGTTGCCTCACCAATTGTTAGTCTGTATTCAACTTTTTGTTCGCCACTTTCGTTCATATTGGATTGATCCCATTGGTCTGTATTTCTTGATCTTCCAACACCAAAGTCAAGGTCAACTGAAATGTTGTTTTCATTTGATGCCATTATCCTGTTTAATGTTGCATCAACATTTGATGTAACTACCATTGTTGGAAGAATGTTATTTACACCAAAATATTCAAGAGTTATATTATCCAAAGTAAGCATTTTTAAATTTATGCAACCTTTGAACGCATTATCACCAATTGTTTTTATTGTTGTAGGTAAAATTATATCTGTAAGATTTGCAAAGTCTTGGAATGCACTCTCTTTTATTCCAACAACATTTTGTCCATTATATGTTTCTGGAATATAAACCTTTGATATAGTCTTATCACTTGCACCTGAAACTATATATCCATTTTGTCCAAGTTCAAAGACAAGTCCACTGATATTATTTGTGTATTTTACTGTAATTGGTTTTGAAGAAATTACAACAAATTGATTTATATCATTCCATGTTGTACCTTCTTTGCCAATCCCTTCAACTTCCAAAATATCGCTATTTTTTAACATCATATCAAATGAACGATTTGATAAATAAGAAGAACTTGCATAAAGTTTGTCAACTTTTGTATTTTTTAATGATGTTTCATCAAACTTATCCAAGCCATCAACATTAATTGTTAATGCTTTAAGATTTTTACAATTATACAATGCATATTTGCCAACAAGTTTTATTCCTTGTGGAACACTGTATTCTGTTGCCTCATTATCAACTGCATATCTTATCATTCCTTTTGTTGTTGAATTTATAAGAGCATTATTATCTACATATGCACTTGAATTATTTGAAACAATTGTCTTTGCATTCCAAACGTTAATTTTGAATTTGTTTACATCAACATTTACATTTAAAACGTTTGCAGAATATTCTTTGTCAAATACAATACCATTTATGTTATATGTATATGTATTGCCCGGAACTAAATATATGCTTCTATATTCTCTTGTTACAATTTGTGCGTCTTCGCCAAGCAAGTCTTTTGTATTAAAATTATCGGCTGTAAGATAGTAATTTAAAAGGTTTACAAACACTTCTTCAAGACTTGAGTTTTTGTTAATATTTATAGCAGTTAATCCTTCTGTTTCCACTCCGCCATCGGCAAAGTAATTGTATATAATGTTTGCATATATAGAAATAATCCCTTGTGACATACCTGCTTCTGAATATGCATAACCTGCGTTTTCAAATTCGGCACCAAATTCCGACAAGCCAAACAAATAGACGATAATGTAATAAGATATAAAATCTGTTGAACCTGAAGAAGTTTCTTGAACAATATAATCATTGCAAAGTGGAACAACGCATTGTCCATCAACAACTTCAATACAATGAGTTTTTATTTCTGCAATCATATCTTCGGACATTTCTGATAAATTGAGATTTGGTACACATTGCAACCAGTTATCTTGGGTTACTTCAACAACACCATTTTCGGTACTAATCAAATAAGAATCATTTGCTTTTGGAATTGGAATAAATTCTGCACTTTGATAAAAACTAATCAAATAATATGCTTGTGCAAACAATACTGGACTTGCATAAATTGCATACATTGTGTTTTTAATGGATTGTTCATCTGTAAGGTCAAGTTTAACATTGCTTATATCATCTTTTATTGATACTGAATAGTTTAAAGTGCCATCTATTGTATATTCATCAAAAATATTGCTTTTTTTATCACCTGCGGAAATTCTTGCATAAATTGTTTTTTGTTCTCCATCTTCTTCAACGCCAAGGTCATATCTATAATCATACCCCAACCTTTCTTCCAATGGTTTTGCATCGCTTCTATTCGCATTTATCTCAATTGCAAGTGTATCTGTAATCTTTGTTGATGACATCAACAATAACGTAAATGATATTTCTTCTTGCATTTTTGCATTAACAAGATTAAGAGAAAGCATTGTTGTTGCACTCATATATGTTTTCTTTAGTCCAGCATTTTCAAATGCCATCATAAGTCCACTAATATTTTCATAATTGCCAGAAATTAAACCAATCATTTCACATGGGTTTGTTTTGTCTTTTACTCTTATTGCAACATTCGAAAATGTTTTTGCATTTGTTATTGAATAGTTGTATGCATAATAATATGTGTATGTTGTTTCCTTAGTTTCTGAATCTTCAGTTGAGTCTGTGTAAATAATATCTTCATCTTTTGTTGTAAAATTATATGTTATTTTTGTTTCATTAAATCTTTGTTGAACCTTTGCATCAAATCCATCATCAATATCAACAGTATTTAATATCGCAGAATTTTTTTCAAAAGTTGAACCTTCTTCAACATTAAGGTTTGTTGAAACATTAAATTCTGTTTCTACATCTGTTTCACTTAAAACCAAAAAGCAATAATCAATTGAGTTCTTGCCTGCATTTTTTGTTAAGTTTAATGTAAACGATGCATCCGATTCGCTAGGAGATTCACTTTCTAGTTCAGATGAGTTCATTGCTCCTGCAAGTTCATCATAACTTGCATAATTTCCCCTAACAAGCAAAGAATTTAGACCATTAAAATTCCCTTGTGTGCTTGATGCAGATATATCTATAGATTGAATATTATCCGCCATATCGGAAACTTTATAGTTATAAATATAAAGTCGACCATCAACAATGCCTTCTGCATTGAGTATTGATTTATGGTTTTCGTCTGGAACTATATTTTGTGTTAATGCTTGTTCTTCAAAATCACTAACTTTGTTAACTTTTGTATTTTTGTAATAATCAAGAAGGTTTAATGTTGGGACTGGCAATTCTTGTGGAATTACGTTTATATTGTATGTAAAATTAACATCTTTAACTTCGGCATTTTTATCTTTTAAAGACAACGCCATAACAATATTACGTGACATGCCAACTTCAATATTTTCTTGACTTGCTGTGTTATAAGAAAAACTATTTAGACTTTCAATGTTTTCTCCCACATATTGACTATTTGCATCTATCTTTCTATTTTCGGTGTTCACATTTTTTATATTTGTAACAATATAATATGTGTATCCAACATTTGCATAGTCAATTTTTATATCCTTATCCTCAAATGTGGCATTGTCAAGGCTTGAAGCTGTGTGAGTTTCAAATTCTTGCACTGGGTCACCCAAAAGTGCTGTAATTTCTTCAAAAGTTTTACCTTCAAAACTTTGAGCATTTGTTGTTAAATCTTGTAACATCATTTGGTCTTTGCTTGCATAAACTTTTGTTACAATTTCACTACCACTTATTGAATATGTAACCTTTCCAAGTGCTGTTTGCTTTTTCTCACTCAAAAGCGGAACAAGAACACATGCAAGGGTTATTGCCACACCCAAAACAAGTGCAACAATACAAGAAATGGTAATAATAAATATTTTTGATTTCTTTTCCATATTATCTCCTTATCAATTTTGTAAATTTTTAACAAAACTTACTGATTGATTATATTTTAAATCCTTGATTATATTCTTGTCAAATGAATAAACATTTATGCAAAAAAATCTCAAGCATACACTTGAGATTTTTGTTTTTATTTTTCAATTTGTTGTTCTTTTTCTGTTGTTTCGTCTTTGCTTTTTTGCAAGTCATTTGCAGTTAATAGTTTTTGTTGCTCTTTTTGTTTTTTCTTTTCTTCTTGTGCTTGTTTGTTTCGCTTTCTTACATCGTCAATTCTTTTCACAAGTTTTGGAATAAATATATGCAATGGGACTGAAATTAAGATAAACCCAAGAAGTAACAAAATCACTTTTAATGTGAATGCAGTCATTCCAAAGAAATCGCCCATAACACTTATTGCCAAAATTATAAAGAACAACGAAAGTGACAAACATCCAATTCTTATTTTTGTTAATGGCAAGCAAAGGAAGAACAAGTTTACATAACCGGTAAAAATTAAAACAAGTGTTGCAAGTGTGTAATATTCTTCAGCGTTAAGCAAACCAAATCTCATAAGTATAATAACAGCAAAAACATTCATAAACATAAGTAATCCACTTGGAATACTACGTTTTAGAACAACTGGAATAAAGTCGCCTTGGATAAGTTTTGTGTTTGGCTGAAGCGCAAGAATTACCGATGGCATTCCAATTACAAATAGTTCGAGAATAAACAAGTTTTTTGGTGAAAATGGATATTGCGACAAAGTTACAATTGAGAACAAAGATAGCAAAATTGTAAACAATGTTTTCATAAGGAACAATGTTGATGATTGTTGAACATTGTTTATAACTTGCCTACCTTCCTTTACAACTGCAGGAAGTGAAGAAAATTTTGAATCCATAAGAACAAGGTTGCTAAGTCCCCTTGCAACATCGCTACCATCTGCCATTGCAATTGAACAATCGGCTTCTTTTAGTGCCAAAGTGTCATTAACTCCATCTCCCGTCATTGCAACAACATTCCCCTGTTTTTTTAAGGCTTTGACCAAAATAAGTTTTTGTTCTGGACTAACTCTTCCAAAAACAGTAAACATAGTTGCATATTGTTCAACTTGTTGGTTTGGTACACCTTCAAGTGACACAAAGTTTTCGGCATTTTCAACACCAACTCTTTGGGCAATTTTGCTAACAGTTACCGGATTATCTCCTGATATGATTTTAATTTGAACATTGTTTTGCTTAAACCATTCAATTGTTTCCATTGCATCTTCTCTTATGTGGTCTTCGATTGCAATAAGCAACAGTGGTTCACAATTTTTTGGTGCTTCTTCTTTTTCATTTAGCATTGATTTTGAGTGAGCAAGAAGGAGTACTCTTTGACCTTTTGATGTATGCTCAAAAATCTTGTCTTTAAGTTCGTCATTTATTTTGCTGTTTGTAAATTCGGGTGCTCCCAAAACAAAAGTTCCCAAATCTTCAAACGATGTTAAGGTACATTTTCTTTTTGACGAAAATTCGATATTATATGCCAAATGCAAATCGTTATTTTTTCCAAATTCAATAAGCATTGCATTGCTTGTTGCATTTGACGTTGTTTGATTATACAAAATGTTTGCAATAATATTTTTGTTGTCAACCTTTTTTAGTTTGCCAATTTCTTCAACTTCACAAACTCTCATTGTTCCGTCAGTAATTGTCCCGGTCTTATCAAGACACAAAACATTGCTTCTTGCAAGCATTTCAATTGAAAATAGGTCTTTTACCAATGTCTTTTTTCGGCTTAACTTTATAACGCCAACAGCAAGAGCAATTGTTACCAAAAGGAACATTCCGGCAGGAACCATTCCAGTAAGTGCACCACAAGTTTTTATAACAGTCATTGTAAGATTGTGGTCATATGAATAATAGTTGCTTGCAAACATTATTCCCCCAACAGGGATAATTCCAATGCCAATATATTTGATTATTGAGTTAAGGTCTTTGTATAGATTTGAATTTGGGCTTTTGAATTGTTTTGCTTGTTGAGCAATTGACTGAATATAGTTATCTTTTCCAATTTTGTCAACCCTTGCCTTGCAACTCCCTGAAATTATAAAACTGCCGGCATAGATTGTGTCGCCATCATTCTTTTTTACCGCATCACTTTCGCCAGTAAGCAAACTTTCGTTCACTTCCATTTTTCCTTCAATGACCACTGCATCGGCAGGAATTGAATTTCCTATTTCAAGCAAAATTATATCGTCCAAAACAAGTTTGTCTGCATTTACTTCAAGTTCTTCGCCATTTCGAATAACTCTTACTTTTGGGGTTGTTACAAGTGACAATTTTTGAACAATCATTTTTGCTTTGCATTCTTGAATTATTGAGATTAAGGTATTCAAAAAGATGACAACAATAAACAGAAGGTCACTATAACTTTGCACAGCAACAAGTGCAGAAAAAATAATCAACCAAATAAGGTTAAAAAATGTGAAAATATTTTCACATACAATCCTTAAATATGATTTCCCGGTGCTTTGCTTTGTTTTGTTAAAGAGTTTTGCTTTTACCCTTTCTTCATATTGAGCAGTTGTTAAGCCATGCGTTACACTTGGATTATATCTTGTTATTTCTTGTTGTTTTTTAATTAGTTTCATCTTTCCCTTTAGAATATGCTTATTTTTTTTATTTTATCATTTTACTAAAAGATAAGTCAACATTTTGTTTACGAAAAAACCACCAAAAAAATTGGTGGATTATGCTATCTTTCCATTCCATTGTTTTTTGGTGGTTCATTTTCATTATGTGGCAAATCTACAATCACTGTGTTATATGATTTATTTCCACAAGCAACTCTAATTTCGGCAGTGTGTGCGTCGCCTTGAATATAAATTTTTGTGCGCTTTGGCATAATTTCTTCAAGACCTTGCCCAAGGTACGCAACCAAAACACAATCAAGATTTACAAAAATATTATTTGTGTCGTCCTTTTTTGGCATTTCATTAAATGTTGCATTAAATTTACCTTTTGTGCAAAGAGCATAACCTATTTCATCTGCAAGTCTTGGTTCCAAATCGTATACCCTTTCACTGAAATCTCTTAAAAGTTCTTTTCTGTCTTCAAAACTAAAACTTTTGTCTTCTTTTAGGCGTTTTGTATATAATCTTTTTATAATTGCAATCATACTACCTGTGATATCGTCAATATAACTTCCTGAAATTTGCATATTCTTCTCCTATCTAACAAAACTATCTTTTACAAAATTTTCGTTTTCTATATTTCTTAAAATTATTGGTCGCATATTTTGAGTGAGTTCAATCTTTGTTGATTTTTTGTCGCCTATCATTTCAAGGTTCATCCCATCAGCGAGCAAATCTAACATATCAACTTTGGTAACATCAAGCATTGTTGTGTAAACTTCCATTGCCATACTTTCATAGTTGCAATTATACAAGTCGTTAAAATCAAGACGAAGTTCATTTTTTCTTATTGCTCTTGAAAATATATCGTTAATATATTCGTAAGCGTCAATAAGTTTGTCTTCAAACTTTTCAAGGTCTTTTAAAAGTTCTTCATCCATTGGCTTTTGTGCTTTTTGGGTAATCTTGTCTATGTAAAGTTGTCTTGTCACTCCACAAAATGTGTTTGTTAATCTTTCGGTGTAGATTTTGTTACTCATTTTTTGCTCCTTATTTTTCAATTTCATTTTCTTTGTTTTCTATTTTCTTTGAATATTCTTTTCCGTCACTTGTAACAAGTTTTATTTCAGATGTTTGGCTGTTACCCTTTATCTTCATTTTACTGTTTTTTGGCAAAACTTCAACAGAATTCATACCAATATAATCAGAGAAAATTGATTCAAATTCTCTGTTTAATGATGTTGGATTTTCTGTGTTTGCTGACAAATTGTCAATAACAAACTCACCCTTGTTTTTTAGTTTTAAAGAAATACATATACTAATTTCTTCAAACATATTTTCAATACCTTTGTCAAACTCTGTCAATTGGTTATCATAATATCTTTTGTATTTTTTTATATCAAGATTTGGATACTTTTGATTGAGTTGTTCAACAAAGCACTTTCTATATATTGAAAGCAAGTTTTTTGTAATTTCATTTGTATATTTTTTATTTTGCATTCTTCTTTTGTCCTTAAATCTCTTTAATTATAGCACCTATATATTTTATTTTCAAGACCCCAAGCTGTGTCAAATGCAAATATTTTTTCGTAAAATAACATACAAGGAGAAATTATGTGTGGCATTATTGGATATATAAGCAATACAAAAGATTTTATTACAAAACGAATGATAAACTCGCTTAAAAAACTTGAATATCGTGGTTATGACAGCTCTGGCATTTGCCTTTTATGTGACAATCAATTTAAGGTGTACAAAAGTCTTGGCGAAATAAAAAATTTGGAACAAGTTGCAAACAATAATATTTTGTCACATATGGCAATTGCTCACACAAGGTGGGCAACTCATGGCAAGGTTTGTTTTGAGAATATTCATCCCCACACTTCGCAAAAAGGAAATTGGGCAATTGTTCACAATGGCATAATTGAAAACTATTTGGAAATAAAGTCCACTTACCTAAAAGATGTTAGTTTTTATGGCGAAACTGACACCGAAGTTTTGCCAAACCTGATGGAAAAGTTCGGGTTCTTTGAAACGTTAAAATTGCTTAAAGGAAGCTTTGGTATTTGTGCAATAAATAAAAATGAACCAAACAAAATGTATCTTGCAAGAAAGCATAGCCCACTTTATGTTGCGACAAACAAAAATGAGAGTATGGTTGCAAGTGACCCAATTGTATTTGCCGAAAAGTTTGAATATTACACACCTCTAAAAGAGTCAAGTTATGCTATTGTTGAAAGTTGTAAAGTTACTTTTTTTGATTTTGACAATAACCAAATATTCCCACAAAAGCACAAACTTGGTGTTTTTGAAAAATCGGCACAAAAAGGAAACTATCCATATTTTGCCGAAAAGGAAATAAAAGAAATTCCAAAGGTTTTGGAAAATGTTATAGAAAATTATGAGCAGACACCCTATCTTGAAAAAATTGACTGCAACTTTTTAAAGAATATTGAAAAGATATATTTAATTGGTTGTGGCACTGCTTATCATGCTTGTCTTATGGGCGAAAAATATATAGAGAAAAATGCAAAAATTCATTGCAAGTCATTTTATGCGAGTGAATTTAGATATTCCCCACCAATAATAAATGAAAAAACTCTTTGCATTTTTTCCAGTCAAAGTGGCGAAACTGCCGACACTCTTATGTCACTAAATCTTGCAAAAGAAAAAGGTGCAAAAACAGTTGCATTAGTGAATGTGCCATATTCAAGCATCGCAAAAAACTGTGATATTATTTTACCAATTTGTGCCGGAATGGAAATTGCAGTTATTTCAACAAAAGCATACTCTTCTATGTTATTTGTATTTTATTTGCTTGCAAAACATTTGGAAAATATTAGAAATAATAAAAAATATGACAAAAATATAATAAATAATTTAAAAATATTAAAAAAATGTAATTTTTTAAAAAATATAAATAAAATAAATAAATTTGTAAATTTAATAAATAATAATGAAAAAATATTTTTTATTGGAAAAGATGAAGACTTTATTACAAGTATGGAGGCAAGTTTAAAATTAAAAGAAATAACATATATAAATTGTATAAGTATTCCAAGTGGCGAGTTAAAACATGGAACTTTGGCACTTGTTGATGACAAAAGTTTGGTTTTTGTTACTGCAACAAATAAAGATATTTTGGATAAAAATCTTGCAAGTGCAAGCGAAATAAAATCAAGACTTGGAAAAATTGTTTTGGTCACAAATCTTACACTCACAAAGCAAGAACTAAAAAATGTGGACTATTTGTTTACCTTTGATTCTTGCCCACAAGAATTATCTAGTATGCTTGCAATAACTTTTTATCAATATCTTGCATACAAAACTTGCGTATCAAAAAAACTCAACCCCGACAAACCCCGTAACCTTGCCAAAAGCGTGACAGTGGAATAACATTTTCATAATAAATGCAAACCAAAAAGGTTTGCATTTTTGTTTGTTTTGATGAAGAGATTTCTCCAAGATAGTTCTCGAAGCGTATGCCAAAATAACAATAAAATATAAAAATAGTCATTTCGCTCCCACTTCCTTGACTGGCATAGGATAAATCTCAACCGCTTACGGAGTGTTGTTTTAATACACTTTTGCAACCAATATCGTCATATCGTCAAGAGCAATTCCATGATTATTTTCAACTGCTTTGTCCATAAGTTTGTCGGCAACTTCTTGTGGACTGTATGAGTTAATGTTGTTAATAAAGTTTGACATTTCTTCATCACTTGAAAAACTATCAGTCACTCCGTCTGTTGTGATTACAATCATATCACCACGAAATAGCATTGAACTTTTTATTGTTGGCACGATATTTGATACAATCCCAAGTGGAAGAGCATTGCAAGAAATTGTTGAGATTGTATCTTTGTGTTTTATATATCCATTTGTTGCCCCCAATTTGATAAAGTCTACCCCACCAGTTTTTAGGTCAATTATTGACATATCCAAACACGAGAAAATATTGTCATTGCCAAGTGTCAAAAACTTGTTCACAATTGATAGGATAACTTCATTTTCAAAGCCGGCTTTATAAAAGTTCTCAATAAGTCCAATGGCGGTTTCGCTTGCCTTTTGTGCTTTTTCACCACTACCCATACCATCACAAAGTGCCATCAAAATTTTGCCATTTTCCATTCTTAAAATAGAATAACAATCTCCACTTTTTTGAGATGACGATTTTGTTATTGCACTTGTACCAAAAATTACATTATATTTTGGTGCAGGCTTTAGATTTAAGATTTTCCACCCGGCATGTTCACTTACATTTTCAGTTTCAACTGTCATTTTTGTATTGCAAACTTTTGAAACAACTTGAACAATTTTTGATTTTAAACTGTCTTCATTCTTAACTTCCAAAACTGCATTCACGTCATTAGTATCGTGATATACAATTGCATCACTGCAAAGAATATCGTTATATAAAAGTTCGTCAATTATTTCTTTTTCCATTCCTTTGTCAAAATCAACATTTTTGCCTATGTCATTTGACAAGTTTTTCATAACTGTGCTTATTCCATACAACTGCTCACTAATTAAAATTTTGCTGGAATCAAGACTGTTTACCATTTGTGCATAGTTTTTGTATTGTTCAAGCAAGTTGTTGATTTCATAAACCATTTGATTTACTTTAAAGCACCGACTTGTGAGAACACTTGGAATATCTAGTAATGTAACTCTGCCCTTTTCATAACCAATATTTATTAGGTTGGCAAGAATTTTATTTGTTTCTTCGCTATATTGTTTAAGGCACTTTGATTTGTTTTCACAATCACTGCAAAGCATACCTTTTGTTTCGGTTAGCATTAAAGTTTTTAGGTCACTTTCGCTTGTCTTGTCTTTTATCATCGACCGATACACTTTGTCCATCTCAGCAAAAATATGACTAAGATTATTGAGTTTTTTGTATATTGCCTTTCGGTTTCGGTTGATAAGAGTTTCAGTACTTCTTTTGCAAAAACTTGAATTGTATTTTTCGACCAAACTTGTGTAACATTTTTTTGGAATACACAAACAAATTAAAAATGTGGCAAAACTTGGAATTAAAGTTAGATATGAATTTGTATAATACAAGTTAAGGTAATAGTTACAAATCACATCACAAATAACAAGTGCAAGACCAGCAAAAACCCTATGCTTCCCACGAAAGCAATTCACTCCAAGCCAAATAAGTAATGTTGGTGCAACAAGATATGGATTGTTGTCATATAGCACAGTTCCCAAACTGAAAAATGTGCACAAAAGCAAACTATCAAACATTGGCAAAACAAGAGAAGAAAATAAAACACAAAATACAAGTGCAAACTTAACAAGTGAAAATTCGTTAAAATTAAAACTGCATAACCCACATGAAATACTTATCAAAAACATTGCAAGGCAAATCACTTGCGACATTGTTAATCTTTTTGAGAACCCACGAACGACAACGCTTTCAAAAATCTTCATACAAGCAAACATATACAAAAGACCAAATACAAGTTCAACAAAGACTATCCACACTTCTTGCCCATCATAAATTTTTAGAAATACATTTAAAAAGGAACAAATAAGAGCATACACAAGCATTAACATTGGTTTTATCGGCTTTTTTAATTTGTAATGTATACCATAAATAATGCACATTATTACGCACATAAAAATTGCTGAATATAAATCAAATAAATTAAAATTGCTTAAATAACTTGCACCAATATATAGTGGAGAAAGCAATAAAATATTTTGATTACACCAAATAAGTGCAAAATAAACCCCAAATGTAAATGGATTTATTGTGTTATTTATTTTGGCTTTAAATAATATGTAAAAAACAACGAAATAAATTAAATATTGTGCCAATTTTAACCATTTATTTTGTTTCATAAAATCCTCCAATTTTGCTTACAAAAAAATGATAAATTAAATTGAAGAATTTTTTAAACAATAATATTGGAATATTTTTTAAATAAATGTCATATTTTTTACTAAATATATAATATTTTTTGTCGAATTATTTATTTTTTATTTTTCGACATTTTTTATATGTTTTTAATAGTCATTTCAACCAACACTTCCCTGCCCGGCAAAGGAGAAATCTCAACTGCTTAAAAGGAAGAGATTTCTCCAAAGTATGTCGTTGGGGTCGGCAGTCGAAATGACCAGTTAAAAGAGATTTCTCCAAAGTCGGTCGCTGGGGTCGATAGTCGAAATTACATAAAAAAAGGAAGTTTTTCAACTCCCTTTGTTTTCTTTATCCAACATAGTTGTAATTTATAACCATATTTTCTAGGCAACCTGCGTTCCAACCATCTTTATGAATATCATTCCATTGACTTTCACTGCCAGCATAATTTATTGTTCTTAAAGATGTGCAGTTTCCGAAAGCTGTTTGCATGTATTTTATGCTTATTGGAAGTGTGGCAATTTTTAAACTAGTACAATCCATAAATGCACCATCTATACTTGTTATGCCTCTTGGTATTTCTATATCTGTCAAAGATTTGCATTTTTCAAATGCGGACGACATAATCGTTTCTACACCAGTTGATATTGTAACATTTTTTAAATTGGTACATAATTTAAATGCTACATCTTCTATAGTCTTTACATTTTTTGGTATTATGATGCTTGTTAATCCTGTGCAACCTATAAATGCACCACCTCCTATGCTTGTCACACTGCTTGGTATTATAATACTTGTCAATCCTGTACAGAATGCAAATGCACTGTCTCCAATTCTTGTTACACTTTCTGGAATTATTGTTGTCTTTAATCCAAAAATTAAGGTATTTGTTTTTGTGTCTATTATGTAATTATTTTTATCTCCGCTTGTAAATGTTTTATTTTCTTCATCAACAATAATGCTTGTTAAATTCGTACATTCAGAAAATGGATTACCATAAATGCTTGTTATATTTTTTGGAATTTCTATACTTGTTACAATTTGATTATTTTCAAATGCCGACATCCCTATACTTGTTACAGTATAATCTTTGCCTGCAATAGCATTCCCATTTGAATCTTTGGATATTGTGCTTGGAATTACTACCTTTGTATCTGTTCCCGAATATTTACTAACTGTTGCAGTGTTATTTGAATCGTCAAATGAAAAGGACATTCCTTCGGGGATTGACTTTTCTTGACCTTTGTAGTCCACTTTTATTGGACAAGAAAATGTCACGCCATTTG
>ERZ808240.290-NODE-290-length-68321-cov-17.669118_pt1 | contig 68321 bp, 92 predicted proteins | sample MGYA00521084_ERZ808240 | MGnify/ENA primary metagenome ERZ808240 (study PRJEB31516, sample SAMN03275571) | gut metagenome | biome: mammalia-associated habitat; material: feces | host: Papio cynocephalus | place: Kenya | collected 2012-08-06 ...
AGCACAAAACAGACAAAGGTTTTACGCTTTTAATTGGACTGTCGAGCAGCCGGAGAACAGAGGTATTTTGCTAAAGGATATTCTCGAATCAGGCGAAGACCTAACCGGCAACGATAAATCTTTTTGTATTACATCATCATACAGCGGTGCGGTAGCGTGGAACACCATAGAGCGACGTCAACGGAATATGGTAGCCGAGCCAGTGCGTGTGGGTGATTTACCTAACGCAAAAGGTGAAATAAGCGGCAGTCAGGCAACGCGCGTTTACAGTGTTAATGGCAAATCCGTGAACATTGTAGCGAACGGAGGAGGACAGGGTGCTAAGACGGGGTTATATGCAGTCCCCGCAACTCAAAAATCAACTGATGTGTACGAAGTAAGAGACGGATTTATTACAATCAAGAACAAGCGATACCCTATTAAACTTGCCGATGGCTTTTATACCATTCGCAAGCTGACCCCGTTAGAGTGTGAAAGATTGCAAACGCTCCCCGACAACTATACAAAAGCGGTAAGCAATACTCAGCGATACAAAGGTTTAGGTAACGGTTGGACGGCAGAGGTTATCATTCATATTCTTAACGGTATTTTGAAAAATGTTCCGAAAGACGAAGAAATAATTGTTCTTTCTCTCTATGACGGTATTGGAACTGGACGATATTGTCTTGAAAAGATGGGATTTACCAATATCAAGTATCACGCTTACGAGATTGATAAATATGCTATCAAATGTGCATTGGATAATTACCCCGACATTATCCAACACGGGGACGCTTTTGCAGTCCGTGAGGACTCTTGGAGACCTCCGCAAACTAAGTCCGAATGGCTTGACGAGCTTTTGGGAGGTGACGAGGAATGAGACTGATTATCTACGATGTTGAGGTTTTCGCCTTTGACTGGATTGTGGTTTTCAAAGATGTCGAAAGCGGGGTACATACGGTCATTCACAACGACAGCGAAGCCCTCCGAGAGTGTATTTTCGAGGACGGTATCTATGTCGGGTTTAACTCCAAGCACTACGACCAATTTATCATCAAAGCCGCCGTGTGTGACTTCTCCCCGCAGGAGATAAAGGCACTCAACGATTTCCTTATCGGCGGCGGTAGAGGTTGGGAGTACGCCCCATTAAAAGAGTTCTACTTCCGCTTCAACAATGTGGACATTCGAGACGATGTTCAGCCGGGTCTATCCCTCAAGGCTATCGAGGGTCACATGGGTATGGATATTCAAGAGACGGAGGTATCGTTCGACCTTGACCGTCCTCTCACCGAGGACGAGCTACGGCAGACGGTGTACTACTGTATTCACGATGTAGACGCTACCCATGAATTGATGAAGCTCCGAGCGGACTATCTCAAGACTAAAAAGAACCTCGGCAAACGAGCGGGGATTGATGGAGCGAAGTCCCTTGCCGCCACTAACGCCAAGCTGACCGCCATGATGTTACGGGCAGAGCGTAAAGAGTGGGACGATGGACGAGAGTATGTCTATCCCGAAAATCTTGATACCGCCGTTATCCCAAAGCCTATCTTGGATTTCTTTGAGACAATCCACGATATGTCAATCCCCGATGATGTTCTGTTCAAGACCTCGTTCGAGATTGAAATTGGCGGTATGCCCTGCAAATACGCATGGGGCGGTGTCCACGGCAGTTTAACAGGATATTACGAAGAAGCGACAGAGGACAGAATTATCCAAAACCGTGATGTTTCGAGCCTGTACCCCTCACTGATTGAGATATACAACTACCTCTCTCGTAATGTTCCCGACCCCGAATTGTTCTACGCTATCAAGCGTGACCGCATACAGGCAAAGCACAACGGCGATAAGCAGACGGCAAAGGACTTGAAACTACCGCTCAACACGGTATCGGGCGCACAGGAAAACCGTTACAACGACCTGTATGACCCTCTCCCGACTCGCTCTCTGCGTATATCGGGACAGCTTTTCCTTACCGTTCTTACTATGCGTCTGCTGAACGCCTGTAAAACCATCAAGCTACTCAACCTTAACACGGACGGCTTGATGTATTCCATCGACAAATCCGAGCTTGCTCTTGTAGACGAAATCGCCCACGCATGGGAAGCCGAAACCAAGTTTGAGCTTGAGGTCGATGATGTTCAGAAAGTTTGGATTAAAGATGTCAACAACCTCTTGATGATTAAAACCGATGGTGAAGTCAAGACCGTTGGCGGGTATCTGAACTATGGTGTGTCCGTAAAGGGCGCATGGGCGATAAACAATAACATGATTATTGTCAAGAAAGCTCTTATTGAGTATTTCGTCCACGGTACACCCGTTGAGGACACAATCAATGGCAGTACGAATATTTTTGATTTCCAGCTGATAGCCAAGGCAGGGGCAAAATACCGTGAAGCCTATCACATTGTCGATGGTGAGCAAGTTCCCGTGCAGAGGGTAAACCGTGTGTATGCCACGGCTGACGAGCGATACGGGAAGCTGTTCAAGGTAAAAGAGGAAACAAACGCAACCGCAAAAATCGAAATGCTCCCCGACCATTGCATTATCGACAATGACAATCATCTATCCATTGACAATGTAGACAGAACATTCTACATCGAGATGGCAAAAAAGCGAATTAACGATTTTCTCGGAATCAAACCGCCGAAGAAGAACACTCGCAGGATAAATACCCTTGCAAAAAAAGCATTAAAAATTTTGGAGGAGGTGAATTAATGAAGGATTGGACGGGTAACAGTCGTTCGACACACGCAACCCTCGGCGCAAGAAACTATGCGTTAGAGGAGCGGGAAACAAACGACTATTATGCCACAGAGCCAAAGGCTCTTGAACTGCTTTTGCAAGAGGAAAGCTTCTCTCCGAACATCTGGGAGTGTGCTTGCGGAGAGGGACACTTATCGAAAGTCCTCAAAGCACACGGATACAAGGTGTTTTCCACCGACCTTATAGATCGAGGGTACGGGTTAGGAGGAATAGACTTTTTGCAATGGAACAGTCCCTATGACGGAGATATTGTTACCAACCCACCGTATAAGTTCGCCTTAGAGTTCGTTCAAAAGGCACTCGAAGTGATTACAGACGGTCATAAAGTGGCTATGTTTCTGAAATTACAGTTCCTCGAAGGAAAAGCGAGACGAGCGTTCTTTGAAAAAGCCCCTCCCCGAAAAGTTTATGTCTCATCGAGCCGACTACACTGCGCTATGAACGGAGATTTCGAGAAATACTCCAAATCTAGTGCAGTTGCATACGCTTGGTTTATATGGGAAAAAGGTAACACCGAAGCACCTATTATCAAATGGTTTAACTAAATTGTAAAGGAGAAAAATTATGCCTACAAAGAAACCCGCAACCGAACAGACCACCGTCGAAACCTCTGGAATGAATGTGTGGTCTAAACTTCTTACAGTGCGTAATGAGTTTTACGTCGCAGGAGCGAAGAAAACAGGAAAAAATCTTCACGCCGAATTTATGTATTTCGAGCTTGACAATATTGTCCCAGTGGCAGCTCCCATTTTCGCAAAGTACAAACTTCTGCTTATACCTACCTTTGTAAACGGTAACGCTGTTGCGATGGTCGTAAACACCGAAAAACCAGACGAACACATCGACTTCTCAATCCCGTTACATTTCATCGCCGAGCCCGGAAAATTCCGTATGAATGAAGTACAGGGCGTCGGAGCGGCAGTTACTTACTATCGTCGCTATCTGTATATGATTGTACTTGACCTTGTAGAATCTGACAAATTCGACGGAGAGAACAAAGATAACACCGATAATACCCCTACCCCTGCACCCGCGCCTAAGAAAAAGCCCGCCACAACTGAGCAAAGAGAGGAAATCAAGAAATCCCTCACCAACTCGGACGGCGAAGCCGATGACCTACAGAAAAGCGCACTGAAAGCGGCATTGAAGAAGCTAAAAGAAATCGACCCGTCAAAGGAAGAGTTCATTCAGAAAATCGCTATTAAGACCGACAAATTTACCTCAATCAAAAAAGCAGCGTGCGAGCAGTTAATCCTTACGGTCAACGAAATGATTGAGAATTACGGTATCGAGGAGAAATAATCTATGGAATGGTTGGAAACTAATCAACTCAAAATAGTACCTCCGAAAAAGCCCAAGAAAATCACAGGTACTCGTTTTGCCGCCATTATGGGTAAAAACACTTGGAATACCCCATTTAAGACTTGGTGCGAAATAACCCGTACCTATGAAGAGCCTTTTGAGGATACTATCTACACCATTGCAGGTAAAGTCATTGAACCGAAACAGGCTGAGTATATGCGCCGTGCATACTTTATGACCGGCTTGAAAACCCCGACAGATATTTTTGGTGAGAACTACTTTAAGAAAACCTTTGGGGATTTTTTTAAAGAAAAACCTATCTTCGGTGGGATGTGGGACTATCTACTCTACGACGAGGACGGCAAACCGACAACAGTACTCGAAATGAAAACGACAAAGCGTTCCGAGGATTGGGAAAAAGACATCCCCGAATACTACGCTTTACAGGCTGCACTTTACGCATACCTTCTCGGCGTTGACTCGGTTATTATGGTTGCTTCTTTCCTCGAAGATAAAGATTATAAAGCTCCGGAAGCGTTCGTCCCCTCCGCGAAAAACACGATCACCGTCCCCTTTAAGGTGAGCGAACGATACCCCGCCTTCGACAAACTTATCAAAAAAGCCGAAAAGTGGTGGACGTCCTGCGTTATCGGCGGGGTTTCACCTACCTTTGATGAAAAGAAAGATGCCGACATACTCAAAGTCCTCCGCACCAATACTCTTAATCCCGAAACGGATATGGAGAATGTAATGGAAGAAGCGGAAGCATTGCAGGAGGAAATTGACAAGGTATCCGCTTCGGTTGCAGATAAAGAAAAAAGGCTCAAAACTCTCAAAGGCATAATCAAGGAACACGCTATGTACTCTTTCCGTGACGGAGACAAGAGCGTTGCCTTGAAAAGCAAACGGTATGTTTGGGCGGTTTCCCGTACTGAAAAAAAGGACATCGACAAGGACGCTCTGAAAGCGGATGGACTTCTCGACAAATACAATACAAAAGAAGTGGTCACGTATCGCCTTACAAGTAAACCTGTAGAGGAGGTAGAAGATGTATCTTAATCCTTTTGTGGCAGGTGTTCTGGCAACTCTGCTTATCGAAAACATAATTTTCATAGGACTTGTAATTTATTATACTGTAAAAAATAAAAACGGAGGTAAAAAATAATGGGAAAAATAACACTGAGTGAGGGATTCACACCTATCCCGGAGGGAACGCACATTTTCAAAATTGTAGGGGTTGTCTACAAAGAAGATTACGGAAAACTGGAAATTAAGATGAAAACGGCAGAAGGACAGGTTCATATTGAACGATTTTCTCTTATCAGTAAAGACGGTACACCCAACGAGGGAGCGTTGAATGCTTTTTCATATTTTGCAAGAACGGCTCTGAACGATTATACCGCACAAGACGTCGATCCTGAGGAACTTGTAGGATATTTTATAGAATGCGACGTAGAGCACGAACTCGTGCCATCTAAAAAAGACCCCGAAAAAACACTCACATTCACTCGACTCACCGATAAACGCCCTGCCAACGGATACGACAAGACGGAGGTAACCGCGCTTGCCTCCCCCAAAAGCGAAGTAAAAACAGGAGAGCTTAACCTCGATGCGCTGCTCGATTAAACAATCTCTAAACGAGGGTGTGCGGATAACCGTCACCCTCGCTACACCAAATTAAAGGAGTATAAAATGATAACTTACGAAGAACGAGTAAAGCTTTTTTCATCGCTTTTAGAGCCTAACTTGCAACAGGAGGATTATAATTCGCTGTATCAATGGTGCATTGAGAATGAATTTTTCACACAAGCAGCTTCAACAAAGTATCACGGTAACTATTCAGGAGGTTTATTCGACCATTCCTACAATGTTGCTAAAACTCTCGTAAGACTAACAGAAAGCAACTATTGCATACAGTGGGAACGCCCCGAAAGTCCGTACATCGTAGGAATGTTCCACGATATTTGCAAAACCGATAATTACCTTAACGGTACGGACGGTTACGAATATAATACGGATACTCTGCTCAAAGGGCACGGAGACAAATCGGTTATGATACTTGCCTCTTTACTCCCACTCACAGAAGAAGAAGTGATGTGTATCCGTTACCATATGGGAGCGTTTACCGATAGTAGCGAATGGAACTATTACACCCGTGCCGTTCACAGATACCCTAATGTGCTTTGGTCTCACCACGCCGATATGATAGCAGCACACGTTATCGAAAGGTAGATCATTAAGGAGGAAGCGACTATGCAATATGATACCATACCCACGGAATTAACAGCTCTCCCCCAATGGGTCTGTGCTTGGGAAAATTCAAAAATACCAATGCAAGCAAAATTTAAAAAAGGTGCTTCTTCTGTGCTTCCCGATACTTGGTCTACATACGAGGAAGCCAAAGCTGCAGTTGAAAAAGGTACTTACGACTATCTCGGATTTGTATTTAACAACAACGGAATAGTCGGGATTGACATTGATTGCGGTTATGACGAGGACGGTTTTCTCTCGGAGGTCAGTATAGACATTATGAGGGCTTGCCGATCTTACACAGAACAATCCCGAAGCGGGAGAGGTATTCATATTTACCTCAAAGGAGAACTCCCGTTCAAGGGAAAAAACAATCGTGCGGGTGTGGAAATCTATCGCAGTAGTCGCTACTTCCTTGTTACGGGAGAAAAACTGATTTACAACACGATTATAGAAAATCAAGAAGCGATTGATTATGTTGTCAGCAAATATTTTCCTGATTCCGACAAAGAAAGTACAAACACCAACTCGACCAATCGCATTTATTCCCCGTGCTACTCTAAACCGGAGGGCGGTAAAATTTCCATTCAACCCACATATCCCCCTATACAGCAGGGTATGCGAAATCTGAGTTTAACCTCGCTTGCAGGGCAGTTGCACAATCAAGGTTATAAGAAGCAGGAGATATACAAAGAACTGCTAAAAGCCAATCAAGTAGCCTGTAAGCCGCCGTTGCCGGTCGGAGAAATCCAAACCATAGTAAACTCGGTCACAAAATATAGGAGATGATAGAAAATGAATAATAAAATTGCATTGCGCCCCTCATATTGGGCGAGTGTTTCCGGCGGAAAAGACAGCTTATATATGCTGAATTATATTCTTCACAACCTCGACAGATACCCGCTTGACGGGAGTGTGAAAATCGGTGCATACCGTTTTCTCGACAGAAAGAAGCCCTGTCTCTGTGTAGAGAAAGGCAACACCTGTACGGTGTACGGCTCTTTCATTGACACCGACCGTGCAAACGAATTTATGAATGAACTTGCCGCCCTTGTGGGTGCGAGGGACGATAAGGAGAGATTGGAATGACCGAAAGTGATTACAAATACTTGCAAGAGCGGCTGTCGAAGAAGTCTGAAAATAACCCGTATAAATTTACAGGCTGTTCCAATTACAAAACAGGCTACAAAGAGGGTATTGTCGCCGCAAAGAGTATTTTATCCGAGTTTTATCACAGGAGGGATAAATAATGGCACGATATTTTAAAGTAGTCGAAATCACCGTTTCTCTCGACATTTTTGAGGAGATATGACAATGTTCATTTTGCTCACAAATCCGACTGCCGGACAGGTACTCGTAAATCTCAACCTTGTCACTGCTGTCACCTGCGAACAGGGTAAGAACGCTGTCTGTTTCGGCGAGGAGGATTATATCGTGGTTACGGAGTCTCTTGAGGACATCTACGAGCGGATTCAGTCCGCAGAAAAGAGGTGAGAATAAATGAGCGAAATAATCGGAGATGACAAAGAGTTATTTCAGTTGAGCAACGGACGATATATTATGTCCGAAGAACTCTCCGATAAGATGTTTTATATAAAGCGCATTCAGCCGGAGTCTTATCAACCTGATAACACGGGATACTCTTGGGACGAAAGCGGCATGGCAGAACTCTTCTCGGAGTGCTACAAAAACGATACCCGTTACTGCCCAGAAGTGAAGTCGTGGTACACCTATGATAGTGGTGTATGGAAAAAAGATGTCGGCTCTCTGCTCGTGGCTGAGAAGATTAAGGAGTTCAGTCGCCTTATGGTGCTTTACTGCGGAGAAATTACGGACGAGGAGAAGCGAAAGTCTTACTTTGCTTTTATCAATAAAATGGGAGATCGCCGTTTCCGTGATAGGCTTATGAAAGATGCTGCAAGCGTGTACCCGATAAAAGCAGCGGAGTTCGATGCAAACCCTAACCTTATCAACTGTCTTAACGGCACATACGACCTTGAAAATATGTGCTTCCGTGAACACGATTGGAGAGACTTTCTCACAATGCAAACCAACTTTGAGTACACGATGCAGAAAGATGTACGGTGTGATCGTTGGGAGAACTTTATCGAGGAGGTTACGAGCAACGACAAAGAGAAAGCCGACTACCTGCAAAGAGCATTGGGCTATTCAATGCTCGGCACATCGAAAGAGGAATGTATGTTCATTCTCCACGGCAAGACAACCCGTAACGGCAAGTCAACGCTGCTCGGCACAATACACCATTTACTCGGTGATTATGCTACTGTTAGTCCTGTTTCGATTATCTGCAAAAGCGACCGTGCAAAAAATGCCGAAGCTGCTTCTCCCACGATTGCCAGACTGAAAGGCAAACGCTTTGTTACAATGGCAGAAAGTAATCAGTACGGGAGATTGGACGAGGAAACTATAAAGCAATTGACGGGTGGCGAGGAAATCTCTGCTCGTAATCTGTATGAAGCACAAATGACTTATCTCCCGCAATTCACAATGTGGCTTTCCTGTAATGACCTCCCGTCCGTGCAGGATAAATCCCTGTTTGCTTCTGATCGTATCAGAGTGATTGAGTTCAATAGACATTTTTCAGAGGAAGAGAGAGACGAGAGCCTAAAAGAGACTTTCCGTACACCCGAAGCAATGATAGGCATTTTTACTTGGTTGCTCATCGGCTACTTTCGCTATAAGCGTTTTGGACTGAAAATGTGCGAGAGTATGAAGAGAGTAATTAAACAGTATGAGAAAGACAATGACCTTGTGTTGCAATTCCTTGAAGAAAAATGTACAAAAGTTGAGGACGGCGGCACAAAGGCAAAGGCTCTTTATGACGCTTATAAGATATGGTGCAGGAGTAACGGGTACTTTGTAATGAGCGCGAAAAAGTTTAATGCGAACTTAGAAACGCATCCCGAATGGCATAATGGTAAGAGATTATCACACGGATATGCCGTTTTTGACGGTGTATCTCTCAAAATGGGTAGTTGAGGTAGTCCATTTTAGGGTTTTGCTATAAAGTCCTCTATATACGTGTGTATATAAGAGAGTTTATGTAAAATAGCGAAAATAAACTACCTTAACTACCCGACAGACGAAAGGAGTAATTTTTATGGACGAAAAAACAGCAAAAGAAGTCAGCAAGCAAATCACAAAGAGAAAACGCCCCGACTTGTCCGAAGCACGTAGTGTTCATACTGAGCCGGGAGACAATCGGAAATATATTCTACATTCGCTTCGCTTGGCTGAGTTGCCGAAGTTGGACTTGACGAGTGTTGAAGAAGTGACACAAAGGATAAGGGACTATTTTACAATATGCGCCGAAGATGATATGAAACCGAGTGTTGCAGGATTGGCTCTTGCTATGGATATTGACCGTAGAAGATTATGGGAAATCAGAGAGGGGCGGATGGGTAAAAATTCTGACGTGTCGGACACAATTAAAAAAGCAATGAAAATTCTTGATTTGCAAATGGTCGATTATATGCAGAATGGGAAAATTAACCCCGTGTCCGGCATCTTCCTTATGAAAAACAATTTTGGCTATGCCGACAAACAGGAAGTTGTAGTAACTCCCAACAATCCGCTCGGAGACGCAAAGGACACAAAGGAACTTGAAGCGCGATACATTGATAGCGTTGTTGAAAATTAAAAATTTGACCGAAGCAAAAATTTGACCGAAGCAAAAATTTGACCGCTACCTTTTTAGGTGGCGGTTTTCCTTTTTTTGTGCTCGTTCTTTTACCCTTTTGTTATTTATGGGCTGTCGACGTTTTGTTTGTTGTGTCCTCTTGTTCTCTCTGTAGCTCTCTAATGCGTTTTTATGCTCTATGTAATGAAACTACATTACCAACAAATAAAAATTGATTGTAGGGCGTTACAGAGGACATTAACCAAAAAGCAGTAAAAAAAAGAACCCCGAGAACGTGCCCCGGAGGTTCTTTTTTTTTTAGTCTTGTTATTAGTCGGGAAATTTTCCAGCTTTTTTTATTTCATCCGATGTTATTCTTACGCCCTCGCGCCATTCGTCAAAATCCGGGGCAAATGCGTATGTTTTCCTGTTGTATCTAAGAGTTATCGCATATTCCCAGCCTAACTTTTGCGCAATGTCGTCTTCATTTTCCTCTTTTTCCAGCTCTACGCCCTCGGCTTTGAAACATTCCGCAGTGTGTCCCGTCGCGCAAGCATAGGGGCTTGTAAAGTCTGTAAAACACTCATATTTTAGAGCTTGAAGAGCATACGTTTTAGCTTTTTCGGGATTATATCCGATCTCTTCAATACGCGGGTCTTGGTCTGGGTTTTTGAGCTCGTAAGCTGTAGTTATTGTTGCTGTTATCTTTTTCATATTTATAACTCCTTTACTTATTTGAGTTTACGGGGTCAAGCTTTACAGCTTGAGCCCCGCAGCGCTCGCCACAATAGCGAATGGTAAAATTAAAAAAAGTATTAAAATCATTAGTGCACCTCCTTTTTTAACTCTCTGTATATAAGCGTTGTAAGAGTTTTTTCGGCGGCTTTCTTGGTGTTTGTTTTCGACATAGTATATCCTCCTTGCATCTGCGCCGGGGCTGTGCTACAATAGAGGAGCAACCGCCCGGCGTGGGTGTGTTGTGTGGGCGTTCCGCTTTTGCTTTGGTCGGCTGTGCGGTGCGCCCTTTTTCTATTCAGTTATTACTGACTATGTTTATATTATATCAGTTATTACTGAAATGTCAAGAGGTTTTATAAAAATAATTCTGTTATTTCTGATTTATTTTTTGTGTTTATTTTCTCTTGAGTTTTTGCACTCTCCTAATATAGCATATAGGCTACGTTAGGCGCATTTAGTACCCGTGGGGGATTATAGAGGGCGGAGCGGGCGTGGGTGAGTGGTTTTTCCACCGAGAGAAAATAAAAAGGCAAAAATATTTCAGATATATCTTGACAAGCAGAAATATCTGTGTTATGCTACCCATAAAGGAGGTTGCTTATGAAAACAGTTGAAGCAGTCCGTGAAATTATGAAAGAACAAAACATTGGAGTAAACAAAATGGCAGACCGACTAAACCGCAAGCCAAATGTTATTAGCGAACGCTTAGGGCAAAGCAATATCAGTATTGTTAAGCTTTCTGAAATGTTACGAGTTCTTGACTACAAGATAATGCTCGTCCCGAGGGAAACTTCAACGCCGAAGGGCGGTTACGAAGTTGAATAAGGGTAGTTTAGGTAGTTTATTTCAGACTTTTCCATATAACTTCTCTTATATATGCGCATATATAACAAGAGTCTTGGAGAAAAGCCGATATTGACTACCTTGACTACCCGATATTATCAAGGAGGATATAAAATGAACGAATTGCAACTTGCGTTTAAATATGAGACCGCACCCGTAAGAACAATCACGGACGGGGTTACAATTTGGTTTGCTCTGATTGATGTGTGCAAAATCTTTGATTTATCAAATCCGAGAATGGTTGCAAAAAGTCTTGACGATGACGAGGTGCGTAAATTCAACTTACGCAGGTTGGAGGGCGATACTTGGTTTATAACCGAATCCGGGTTATATACAGTTATCATTCGTTCTCGTTCTAATAAGGCAAAACCGTTTCGCCGTTGGGTAACTCACGAAGTGTTACCTTCTATCCGCAAACAAGGTTATTATTCTTTTATCTCGGACGATGAACTTGTCAATGTGATTACCGAAAAGCAGAGACGTAATAAGGACTTCTTGAGTAAGATAGATAAGACTGCAATTAAATCATTGCTTTTAAAAGAAGCAAGAGAGAGCCGAGATGAAGATACAAGATTATTGTTCTTGCAACAGAGCGAACTTTCTTGTAGGGAATTTCGGACAAAACTTAAATCTATTTGGAAAGACGATATGCCGAGATTTCATAGATACTTAGACGAATATCAAAAGTGGTATAACAAAATCGGTTATCGTGTTGTTCCTAACGAGAGGTGAATAGATTGATTTACGGTTATGCACGAGTTAGTTCAATAGGTCAAGCGAGAGACGGCAATAGTCTTGAAGCTCAACACAAAGCCTTAGCTGACCGAGGGTGCTCGGAAATTTATTCAGAAGCATACACAGGAATAACGACCGACCGTCCTGAGCTTGCAAAAATAATCAGCAAAATACAAAAAGGCGATACACTAATGGTTACCAAATTGGATAGATTCTCTCGTAGTGCTACTGAAGGAGTTGCTTTAATTAAGCAGTTACACGAAAAGGGTATAATAATCGAAATTCTGAATATGGGGCGTGCTGATGATACACCTATGGGCAGACTAATGGTAACAATGCTTCTTGCTTTTGCTGAATTTGAACACGATCAAATTATTGAACGACTTGCGACCGGCAAGGCGGTAGCAAAGGCTCACGGTAAAAGAACGGACGGAAGAAAAGTCATTGAAGTACCCAATTTTGAAATGTATTTGCAAAAACAAAAAGAGGGTCATATTTCTGTAATAGATGCGTGTAATGCACTTGGCATAAGTAAAAGCACTTGGTATAATAGGGTTAAAGGAGTTCACGAACCCATTCTCACAAAGGAGGTATAGCAATGAGCAGACCTGTTTATTTTATTTTCGATGGTTGGTATTATAAAATAATAGGTACTATTTTGGCGTTTGTCGGCGTATTTGTCGTTATACCGATACTTACTATTCCGCAGGAAAAGTCGGTTAAAGATCACAGGCAAGAGATTGCTTCTCGCATAGAACAAGGTGATATAGATTATACTTTCGGTGATATATCGGAGATTACGTCATATTCCACTTCATATTCTCAAGGCGAGAAGTATAAAGGAAAAATTGTTAGCTTTACTTGCCTTGTCGGGTACAGCAGCGATGACTTGGAAGGTCCTTATTCCGGTTTAGTGGTAAAAAGTGAGATAACAGGAAAATATTTGGCGGAATGTATGTTAAGTGCTCCTAATGTAAAAGATAATTTAAAGGCCGCTGAATTAGACAAATTGTTTAGCAAGGGCGACAAAATCACCGTAATTGGCGAAGTTGATAGCGGTGGGTACGGGAAGCTTCAATTGTTCAATTGTAAGTTCATTAAATGTAGCTAATTGAATAAGGCGTACACAAACGGGTGTGCGTGAACAGTCAACAGGGACTATCTTAAAGACGAGGTAGTCCCTTTATTTTTTTCTTTTTGGAGGTAATAATGATGAATAAATTACTGATTACAAAAATTTTCTCAAAAATAAAAAAGGCTCCCTCGGATATTACAGCTTACGAGGATTTGTTCTCGCTTTGCCGAAATATCGAGCAGGAGGATTTTGCGCTTGCACACTTGACTAACGAGGAACTGAGGAGAGCGATTTCAGCAGCAATAAAGCGCAGAAAAAATGTTGAGGGTTTCTTTGGGCTTTATAAAAAGACGTTACTCTTCGATGCGCCACACTTTTTTGACTCTTATCTCCTCTACATTGAAATAAATCGTAAACCCGAAGAACGATTTTATCAGCCACGACGCAGGGTTCTAAAAAACGTGGTGGATGCGTTGCAAGATTTGGTAGATGACAAATTAGACGAACTTTTCTTGTCGGAGCCGCCTCGTGTCGGGAAAACAACATTGCTTATGTTTTTTGTCACGTGGCTAATCGGGCGTAACAGTGAAGCTTCTAACCTGTATTCCGCTTATTCTGATACGATTACCAAGGCATTTTACAACGGCGTGTTGGAGACGATACAAGACCCGGTTACATACTTGTGGAAGGATGTTTTTCCCGATGCGAAAATTGTTCAGACAAACGCTCAGGATGAAACGCTCAACATTGACAGAAAAAAGAGGTATCCCTCTCTTATTTGCAGGTCGTTATACGGAACGCTAAATGGCGCGTGCGATTGCAACGGCGTGTTAATATCCGACGACCTTATCGGAGGTATTGAAGAAGCGCTAAACAAGGACAGACTTATCAACGCTTGGGGTAAAGTGGATAACAACTTACTTACTCGCGCCAAAGAAAAGGCTAAAATTCTGTGGTGCGGCACACGGTGGTCTATGGTAGACCCCGCCGGAGTAAGAATGGACTTACTTGAAAATGATGAAAGATTCAGAGGGCGCAGGTTTCGTATCATCAACCTTCCTGCACTTGACGAAAACGACGAAAGTAATTTCGATTACGATTACGGCGTGGGTTTTAACACAGATTACTATTTACAACGTCGTGCGTCATTCGAGCGAAATAATGATATGGCGTCGTGGCAAGCTCAGTATATGGGAGAACCCATAGAGCGAGACGGTGCGTTGTTTTCACCGGGAGAATTTCGCTACTATAACGGCGTTTTGCCTGATGAAGAACCTGACAGAGTGTTTATGGCGGTAGACCCTGCTTTCGGAGGCGGTGACTTTGTAGCCTCCCCTATCTGTTTTCAATACGGTGATGATGTTTATGTACACGATGTTGTCTATGATAGCGGAGATAAGAGAATAACACAGCCGCTGCTGGCGCAAGCTGTTCTCAAATACAACGTAGCGGCGATGCAAATTGAGGCTAACAAATCTACGGAAGCTTATAAAGACGGTGTACAAGACGAGCTTCAAAAGCAAGATTGCCGAATAAATCTTACTACAAAAGCTGCTCCGTCCGACAAAGCTAAATATCAACGCATATTCGATAAAGCTCCCGATATCCGTGAGAATATGATTTTCAGAGAGTCGGGTAAACGTAGTAAAACGTACAGTTTATTTATGCAGAACGTTTTTTCTTATAAAATGTTTGCGAAAAACAAGAATGATGATGCTCCCGACAGCCTCGCTATGGCTATGGGTATGGTGCGTAGCTCCGTCGCACACGCTCAAGTGTTTAAACGCCTCTTTTAGTCTCAGTGTAATATTTTGTAATATTTGCTGAAATTTTTAAAAATTAGAGTATAATTTATGTAAAGAGGTATAAGGTGGTGTACAAAACGGATACTTTACTCGGTCGAAAAGTCATATATACAGACGAAGACGAAATAACGCAAGATAACGTTTTAGAGGTTTTGAATGATGCTATGCTCATTCACTCCATCAACCGCTCCGAGATAGACTATCTGTATAAGTACTATCGCGGTAATCAGCCTATCCTCAAGAGGCAAAAAGACGTTCGCCCTGAAATATGCAATCGTATAGTAGAAAACAGGGCAAACGAGATTGTGTCATTCAAAGTCGGTTATCTTATGGGTGAACCTGTCCAGTACGTAGGTCGTGGGCAAGTGAATACCGATGAGCTCAATACCCTGAATAACTTTGTTTTTGCGGAAGACAAGGCGGCTAAAGATAAAGAGCTTGCGGACTGGTTTACAATATGCGGGACATCTTACCGTATGATTTTGCCTGACCCCAAAGACGAAGCGGACGAATCACCCTTTGAAATTTATACACTTGACCCACGAAATGCTTTTGTTGTATATCACAGCGGTTTAGGTAACAAGCCGATGATGGGTGTTAAGTATGTTATCAAGAAAAACGGAAGCATTGTATTTTCGATTTATACCAGAAATCAGTATTTCGAGGTATCACAGCCCGGAGTGTTCAGTCAGAACAGCAGTAATAATTATAAAACGATAACGAGGGCGGAAAATCACACTCTCGGTGATATTCCGATTATAGAATACCCTGCTAATTCTTTCAGACTCGGTGCTTTTGAGATTGTTCTCCCGTTGTTGGACTCAATGAATGTCATAGCTTCAAACCGTATAGACGGTGTTGAACAGTTTATACAGGCATTACTGGTGCTAAAAGGTATTGACCTCGAGGCTTCCGAGTTTAAAGAGTTGCGCGAGAACGGCGGACTCGCTTGCCCTCCCGATGGTGACGCTTATTATCTTACACAAGAGCTTAACCAAACGCAGACACAGACTCTTGTAGATTATATGTACCAAACCGTACTTACAATATGCGGTATGCCTAACCGCAACGGTGGCAGCTCAACAAGCGACACTGGTTCGGCGGTTATAATGCGCGACGGGTGGCAAGCCGCCGAGGCAAGAGCTAAAGATACAGAGCTGATGTTCACGATGTCTGAAAAGAAGTTCTTGCGCCTTGCTATTCGTATATCAAACACCACTCGTGATATGAATTTGAAATTATATTCTATTCAAATACGATTTACAAGGCGTAATTATGAGAACATACAGGAAAAATCTCAGGTATTAACTACTATGCTCGCTAATGACAAAATCCATCCGAAATTAGCTTTTGAGCATAGCGGTATGTTTATAGACCCTGACCTTGCGTATACAATAAGTGCAGAGTACGCTGATGAAAACAAAGTCAAACAATTACAAGAACTCGAAAAAGCGGCAGAGTATGAAACTGCAAAGGCTAAAGCGTCTGCTGTTACTGAACAGGACGATGAGATGCCCGATGAGCAATCCTCCGATGACGTATCAGACACATAATTCGAGGTATGAAATATGTACGAACTGACCGATATAGTTATTCAAAATATTCGGAAAAAGTTGATACACGAATTTTCAAAGCTGAAAAGCCTACTCTCTTATGACGAGTTAAGCGTAATGTCTGCTACTAAGGTTGTTTACTCCGAGATTGACATCTACGTGAGACAGATGTTTTTACAGTTAATGCAGGCGGTGTACAAAAAGGTAACCAAAAGAACCTGTCCGTATAACTATGCATGGCTTGAGAGTTTTCTTCTTGAATATGACGAAGTAAGTAAATATGTTTATGCTAATGAATTTGAGAGAAAAAGAGACCGATTAGCTGAGGCTCTGATAGCCGGTGCTAAAAAGAACGAGGAAATAGACGCTGCTTTACGTTATTTGTCTTTTATGATAGCCGCGTATGCTGTTAGGGTCACGGATCAGGCGGTTTTGACGGCTTATCGAGATATAGGTATAGGCACGGTCAGATGGAAAGCCGAAAAGGACAATAAGACTTGTACCATTTGTAAACATCGCAATGGGCATATTTATGATATTGAACAAGTGCCTCCTAAACCACATTTAAATTGTCGTTGTGAGTACGAGGAGGTTTGATATGAAGTTACCCCCGGAAGCTACTGAAGAAATCGAAAAAATATTAAAAAAAGGTAATACGGTAGAGTTAAAAAAAGAAAAAGGTTACATTGTCATCGTGGAGATACAACGTAAAGCCAAACACAAGTCAATATTATAGATACGCATAAACGGTTGCGTAGGAACAGTCAACAGGGACTATGAGATATTCTCATAGTTCTTTTTTTTATTTCACAAGAGGGAACTTGTAAAAACGCAATTGGGAGAAAACCCAACTTAAAAACAGAATTTAGAAATGCAGTGAAGCATTACAAAAACGCAGGAGGATTAAAATGCCAAAAATCGAAACAGGAAACATTGAAGGCTACGAGAGTATGACCGTAGAACAAAAGTTGTCAGCCTTGGAAAACTATGAGCTCCCCGATAACAATTCAGAGCTTGAGAGGTACAAGAATGCTGTCAGCAAAGCCAATTCAGAAGCTGCGAGTTGGAAGAAGAAATATCAGACTCAGCTCTCAGATGACGAACGAAATAAGCAGGAACGAGAGGACGAATTAACAACGTTGCGCTCGAAGGTAGAGGAAATGGAGAAAGAAAAGCTTGTGACAGGGCATACCGCCCGCTTCCTCGCTTTAGGGTATGAAGAAGCGTTAGCTAAGGAGACCGCTCAGGCTCTCGCCAACGGTGAGACTGATAAGGTTTTTGCAAATCAAAAAAAGTTCCTTGAAACGCACGATAAAGCATACAAAGCTTCGCTAATGAAAGAAACCCCTACTCCCCCTCCCGGACAGAGCGGAGAACAGAAAAAGAATTACACCGCAATGATTGAAGATGCACAGTCTCGCGGGGATTTCGGGGCAGCTGCTTACTATATGCGTCTCCGGGAACAAGAGAAAACTAATTAAAGGAGAACGTAAAAATGGCAGACACTATTGCTACAAGTTTCGGTGTATTGAATTACTCCGGAATGCTATTCAACAAAGGTAATACAAGAACACCTTTGTCCTCGCTCATCGGTGGGAAGATGAAAGCTACCAACAGTACCGAGTTTGTTGTGGGTCAGAACTACGAAACCGCAGGCGGCGCTCAACCTGAAATAAGCGAGACTGCGTCACTTACCGCTCCCGAGGCGAGCGTAGTAACACGTGAACAGATGACCAATGTAACCCAGATTTTTCAGGAGACCGTGGGTGTGTCTTACGCTAAACAGTCTAATATGGGTACTCTTTCGGGTGTTAATATCGCTAATCAGGTTGCTAACCCCATTAACGAGCTTGATTTTCAGGTAGCTGCAAAAATGCAGAAGATAGCACGTGATATTGAGTACACATTCATTAACGGTAAGTACAGTAAGGCTACATCTGATGCGACGGTTAATAAAACCAGAGGTCTCGCCGCGGCTATAACATCCAACACTAAAGCGATGGCTAAAAAGCCTCTCGGTCTTTGGGATGTCGCCGAAATGGTTAAGAAAGTATACGAGAGCAACGCTCCCACCACAGGACTCTGTCTTTGGTGCGACGCTGTAACGTTGTTCCAGATTAACGCCGATGCTGTACAGAACGGTCTCACGGTTGTCCCCGCGGCACGCGAAGTTAACGGCATATCTCTTTCGAGTGTTGTTACTCCTATCGGTGTTGTATATCTCTATCTTGGTGAGTGTTTACCGGCAGGCACAGCACTTCTTCTTGACCTTGACGTAATAGCCCCGGTTGGACAACCTGTTCCGGATAAAGGTAATTTCTTCCTTGAACCTCTTTCGAAAGTTGGCGCAGGCGAGAAATACCAGATATTCGGTCAGATGGGTCTTGACCACGGTCCGGAATGGTATCACGGCAAATTTACAGACATTTCCACCACGTTTGAAACACCGAAATATAGTCGAAGTGTTTACGTTGCGGGTGGTTCAGTTACTACCATTACATCGACCCCCTCGGGTGGTTAATTAAGGGAGGCGGACAAATGACCGAAGAACAAAAGCTCTCACTGTTAAAAGTAATGATAGACACAGATGAGGAGGATGTATCTGACGAGACTTTGTCTGCCTACCTGTGTTTAGCAGGGCACAAAATTTTAGAGAAACGGTACCCGTTTCATACCGATAAAACAGAAGTGCCCGAGAAATATCATTCGTTGCAAGTAGATATAGCGTGTTACCTCGTTAATAAACGCGGTGCAGAGGGAGAGACAGTTCATAATGAAAACGGCATCTCTCGGACATATGAAAGTGCGAGTGTGCCGAGTAGTATGTTAGAATGTGTCATTCCCGTTGCAAAGCCTTTTAGCTTTGGTGGTGATAACGTATGAAGTCACTTCAAAGAAACAAACAGAAATTCTATTATTCTAACTACGCCGGCAAGAAGTCAGTGGTGGACGACAGCGGATATGAGACAGGAGAATACGAAATCTTGTACACTCCGCCTCTGTGCACCAAAGCAAACATTTCTGCGGCTCAAGGTGAGACACAGATTGAACAATTCGGCACGTCTATAACGTATGACCGTGTTATTGTTACTACAAAGCAATTGCCTATTGACGAAAACTCCATCTTGTGGGTAGACGTTTTACCCGATTTTGGGAGCAAAGCACTTAAAACCGAAAAAGGCAAGCTCATAAACTGCAAGAACGGTGAAGTGCTATTGGCGGGTGACGCGGTAGTTCCCGGGAATTACGATTATATTGTTAAGAAAGTAGCCATCTCTCTAAACAGTATGTCTATAGCTATCAGCAAGGTGGATGTGTCGTAATGGTTGTTAAGGTAATAGGGATTGATAGTTTATTGAAAAAACTAAAGACCCGTCAGACCGAACTTAATAAAAAGCAACACATTCTTTTGGAGAAACTCTCTAAGGTAGGTATTGACATAGCGAGCGCAAAATTCCAAACGGCACAATACGACGGTGACAACGACGTGGTTGTTAATAGACAGCCTGAGTGGGTTGGAGACAATAAATTGTTTCTGACGGCAACAGGCAATGCTGTTACTTTTATTGAGTTTGGCACGGGTATACATTACGCAGAGCAGCACCCGAAGGCTTCCGACCTCGGTGCTATCAGAGGAGAATACGGGCAAGGTAAGGGCTCTAATGATACGTGGGGATATTACGGTTCTCCCGGTACAAACGGACGTGAAAAAAGAGACACGGACAAAGGGACGTTAGTTATTACTCACGGTAATCCCCCTGCTCGTGCGATGTACGACTCCGCTAAAGAAATGCGAAATCAAGTTTTGAATAAGGCACGGGAGGTGTTTGGGAAGTGATAGACGTTGAGAATGAAGTTTTCACAAACGTCAAAACCGCGTTGACAGAACAGTTTCCAAATATCTCCGTGGAAGGTGTTACGAATAACAGTCCCTCTAAATTCCCATTTGTATGTATTGAGGAGACGGATAACTATTCGTACACTTCCACAAGAGACACGAACAGTAACGAAAATCACGCTGTCGTGGTGTTTGAGGTTAACGCTTATTCCAACAAGACAGCGAGACGAAAAAGCGAGTGCAAAGCGATTATTTCTACAGTAGACACAGTGATGCTCGGGTTAGGGTTTACCCGAAATGCGAAAACCCCGATCAATTTAGACGACGCCACCAAATACCGTATTTTTGCACGATACACAGCGGTGGTATCAAGGACTGACATAATTTACAGGAGGTAAAATAAATGGCTATCTCAACATATAAGGTGTTTCTGATGAAAAAAGGAACCACCGGAGATACATACGAAAAACTTATTGACATTAAAGAGTTTCCTGACCTCGGCGGTGCTCCGGAAATGCTCGAAACAACGACCTGCTCCGACCCCGCACAGACGTACATTAAAGGTATTCAGTCGCAGGACGCACTCGAATTTACCGCTAATTACACTAAGGAGGATTACGACAAACTCTCTAAGTTAAGCGGTATTGAGACTGATTACTCAGTGTGGTTTGGTGGAACGGAAGCAGCGGGTAAAGCTACACCTACCGGCTCTGACGGTAAGTATGATTTTAAGGGTGATTTGTCCGTATATATCACCGGCGGTGGTACTAACGAGGTTGTGGGTATGACAGTTTCCATAGCCCCATCAACCGTAATAAGTCCTAACGCAGCAGGTTGATGTAAGGAGGAGACATAATGGCAAAACAGTTATGTATTAAATATAACGACAAGGAGTATACGTTAGAATATACTCGCAAATCCATTGAGCTGATGGAGAGGAGAGGTTTCAAAATATCTGATATTCAAGATAAACCCGTAACCACTCTTCCTGCATTGTTCGCGGGAGCGTTTCTCGCACACCATAAATTTGTAAAACCCGAAGTCATCAATGAGATATTCACGAAGTTGACAAACAAGGACGAGCTTATTAATAAACTCGCTGAAATGTACAACGAGCCTATCATTGCTATGTTAGGCGATACAGAAGACTCCGAGGGAAACTTGAACTGGGAGCCGAGCTGGTAAGTAGCTCGTCTCCCAATAAGGGGGGCGAGTCTGAAAACGACTCCGCTCCCCTTGTTTCATATACGGAGCAGTTTTATCTTTACTTACCGTTCTATCTGTCAATAGGGATGACCTATGACCAATACTGGAATGAAGATTGCTGCTTAGTTAAATATTATCGTGAAGCCTTTAAACTACAGAGAGATAGGAACAACGAGCAATTGTGGCTACAAGGTATGTACATATACGAAGCTTTTTGTGACGTATCGCCCATACTTAATGCTTTTGCAAAAAAAGGTACAAAGCCTCTCCCATATCCTACACAGCCGTATGCAATAACCAAAGAGGAAGCCGAGCGTAGACGTGTAGAAAAGGAAAAAGCAGAGTACGAAAAGATGAAAGCAAAAACAGCCGCTTTTGCGAGTATGTTTAATGCTTCTTTAAACGCTCAAAGAAGGGAGGTTGAAAACGGTGAATGATAATGTTATTGATACTCTAACTATTAAAGTGGAGGCTGACACCAAAACAGCCACCAACGGTTTAACCGATTTGCAGAAGACTCTTTCAAAATTTCAAGGCGTGTCTAAGACTTGCTCAACCTCTACAAACACAATAAGTTCGAGTTTCTCAAATCTTAAAGGTAAGTTGCATAGTACTACAGCGTCTTTTCGCAAAATAGTAAAAGTGTTTGGCGGTTGGTTTAATGAGAATAACGACTACGTCGAAGCACTCAACCTTTTCAGGGTTGCTATGAACGGTTGCTCTGACGCTGCACAAGAGTACGCAAAAAGTGTGTCGGATATTATGGGCATCGATGAGAAGGAATGGATAACGTATCAAGGCGCGTTTTACCAATTAGCCGACGGGTACGGTCTTGCTTCCGATGCTTCCGAAAGGATGAGCAAAAATTTAACGCAGTTAGCGTTCGACTTATCGTCTCTTTGGAATGTCGATGCAGAGACCGCCTTTCAGAAACTCCAGAGCGGTATGTCAGGACAAATTAAGGGGCTTAAAGTATGGGGTATTAACGTATCTGTTGCTCAGTTAAAAGAAACGGCTCTTGCCCACGGTATAGACCTCGCTACGTCAAAGATGACCGAAGCTCAAAAGGCAACGCTAAGATATATAACGATTATGGAGCAAACGTCAAAGGCTCAGGGAGATATGGCGAGAACTATAGCCACCCCTGCTAACGCTCTGAGAATTTTAAACGCTCAGTGGACGCAGGCGAAACGAGCAATGGGACAAGTTGTGAGTTTGGTTGCCGTTGATGCCATCCCTTGGTTTCAGGCGCTTGCTCAAATTATTAGAGAGGTGGCGGAGGCTTTTGCTACTGTTAAAGGGTATGACGTACCTGAAGCGGAGCTCGATGATGTCTCAAACACAACGATAGACCCCGAACCTTTTGAAAAGGTTTCAGACAGTTTGGGGAAGGCAACCGAAAGCGCTAAAGAGTTAAAGAAGACCATATTAGGTATCGACGAGATTAACGCTCTCACCGATAATTCGGTATCTTCTCCCACGGCAGGCACAACCGGAGCAGGTAACGGTTACGCCTCCGATTTCGGGCTTGATTTAGGGAAATACGACTACGACTTTTTATCAGGTCTTGACAGTACCGACCTTGATGACAAAAAGAAAAAGCTCAAGGAAATATTGTCTTATGTAACGGCAATAAGTGCCGGTTTTGCCGCTATGGCAATATCCAAAAAGCTAATCGATGGTATCAGTTGGCTTCAGAAAGCTTTAGGTGGTGTCAAAAGTCTTTCCTTGAATTGGTCGATTTTCGGAGCAGCAGCTTTCTTTTCGGACTTGGATAAGTTGAGACAGTACATTAAGGACATAGAGGATAACGGGGCTAACGGGTCTAATGTGTCAGGTGCGCTCGGTGAGTTTGCAGGTTCCATAGGTGATGTGCTTTTAGTGCTCGGTAAAACTGAGACAGCCGCTCCGCTTAAAGCGGTTCAAGGTATAACCGAAATTGTTAACGGGGTGAAAGGTTTATCCGACGAAGATACCGAAAACGACATTGACAGTGCGTGTACTGCTATACGCGGTTTAGGTAACGTCGGCATCGCAATAGGAGCAGCAACAAAAAATATGGCTTTAGCGGGGGCAAGTGGTGCTCTTGTAGGTCTTACCGGCATTATCTCAGAGTTAAGTGAGAATTGGGAGGCAATTAAGTCCGGCGATTGGAGCGGTGTAGATAAGGTTTCTCTCGCAACAAACGCTGTGTATGTGTTAGCGGGTTTAGCAACCGCTCTTGGCGCGTTCAATAAGGCGAAAGGCGCGACCGACTTAACTAAAACAACAGAGAAACTTGACGAAGTTAAATCTGCTACCGAGTCTGTTAGCACCTCAACGTCCGCGTTGACCTCTAAACTGACTACCCTTGTTAAGAACCTCGGCTTGGGTTTGGTAGTAATAGCTGAAGTAGCAGTAGCAGCAGGGCTAATTGTCGGTGCTATTTGGGGCTTGGGACTTATGCTTAAACAAGTTGGTGATGCGTGGCAGCCTGTGCTTGACAACGGTTCTACGGTCTTAACTGCGTTAGGACTCGGCACGACTCTATTGTTAGCAGTAGGAGTTGCAGTAGCAGCTCTCGGAAATACTGGGCTCGGAGGAGTGGCTACTTTAGGTATAGGGCTGTTAGTTCTTTTGGAACTCGGAGCTGCTGTTTTGTTATTTGTCGCCGCTATTTGGGCGGTAGGTTACGGTCTTAACCAAATTGGGATCGTGTGGCAGCCCGTACTTGACAACGGCGAAACGGTTACCGCGGCTCTTGAGAGAGGTACTCTCTTATTGTTGGCGGTAGGTGTTGCAACGGCGGCTCTCGGAGCAATAACGGTAGCCTCAGCCGGTGCGCTTCCTGTCGCGGTAGGTCTCGGTACCGCTATGTTGGTGTTACTCGCTGCTGCATTTGTTGATTTCATTGCCAGTTTGGTTGTCGTTGCAGACCAAATAAGCGTTGAACTATACCCTGCATTTGAGCGAGTTAACAGCGTGTTGCCGAGTCTTAATACCGATATGAGCAACTTTAAAGACTTTATGGGTCAGTTTGCGTCAATGGCAGCGTCTTATGCCGCCGATAGTGCCATAGCGGGGCTTAGCAATGTTGTGAGTGACATTGTCAACTTATTCATGGGTAATCCTATACAGAAGTTCGCCGATAGTGCGGACAAGCAGTATACGCAAGCCGTCAATTTGAACAACAAACTCCGACTTGCAAACCCTGAACTGTCAACGGCAATATCACTTCTTACCGCTTATAACGACTTATTCTCAAAGCTCGAAGCGTTAACGAAACAAAACTCAAACATACAGTTGGCACAAGGCGTGTATGCGAACCTTAAAGAGGTCGGTAAAAAGCTTGTGACAGGTCTTGTGGACGGTATTAAGGGCGAAATGAGTTCTCTTAGCAATACAATGAAACGCCTTTTGAGCGATAATATGTCGTCGCGTGACGCTTCCTCTCTCGGTAAAGATTACGGAAGAGAGTTCGCCAGAGGTATATCAAGCGGTTTCAAGGGTGCATCTTTCCCAACGCTCCACGGTAATGTTGACGTGTCCGCGAGCGGATATGTAAGCCTCTCTCTCAAAGCATATGCTAAAGGTGGTTTTGTTGATAACGGTCAGATGTTCATAGCCCGTGAAGCAGGTCCGGAAATGGTCGGAACGATAGGCAACAAAACGTCCGTTGCAAACAACGAACAGATTGTCAGCGGTATCGCACAAGGTGTTTCAGACGCCAACAGTGAACAGAACGTACTTCTCCGTGAACAGAACAACTTGCTCAGACGCTTACTCGAAAAAGACCAAACCGTAAGAGCCGTTATAACTGCATGTGATGTTGTTGACGGTCTGAACCGTAAGAACCGTCGAGACGGTAGAGTTACCGTCCCCGTAGGATAAGGAGGTACAACGTATGGAATTTAACCCTATTAAAAGCGTAGACGGAAAAACCTGCCGTTGTCCCTCCTCTTATCAGTGGAAGCTGGCTGACGTGTCAGCTTCCGACGCGGGGCGAACGGAAGATACGGTAATGCACAAGAACCGTATAGGACAAACCGTAGGAATAGAACTGTCGTGGAATAACATATCGACACAAGAGGTTTCCGCCATTCTCAAATTGTTTAATCCCGAATACATTACCGTATGCTATTTGGACGCAATGGAGGGCAGTTACATAACTAAGGTGTTTTATGTCGGAGACCGTACCGCACCACTATATAATACTCGTTTAGGTCTTTGGCAGAACGTGTCTTTCAATTTAATCGCAAGAAAGGGATGAGAGGATGTATAAGGTCTCGCAAGAGGTTATTAAACTTTTCAACAGCGGAAAAAAGCAGACTGTCGATATACAAGTAAAGCCGATTAGCGGTGAGTCTTTTACCCTCTCGTCCTCTGACATTACAAACGGCGGGTTTTCGGTAGATAGGTATTCTGTCACGGGAGATAAGATTGAAATAGGCTCTGTGGTCTCGGCAGAGTGCGACATCACACTTGAAAACAAAGACGGTCGATTTGACAATGTAGTCTTTGAGGGTGCAGAGCTTACTGTCAAGATTGGGATTAAGGATTGGGACGATAGCACAGCGGATATGTACTATGTGCCTTTGGGTGTGTTCGTTGTAGACGCACCGCCGCGAGCTTTAAATACCATATCTATAACAAGCCTTGACAGAATGGCGCATTTTGACAGAATTGTATCTGACGCAGACTTGGCGGAGCTTTTTTACAATGCTCCCACAATAGCCGAGCTTCTTATAAGACTATGTGACAAATGCGCTATATCTTTGGCTACTACCCCTAATACTCTGTTGAACTCCGATTACGTAGTTACCGAGAAGCCTACTGACGAGGACTTGACATATCGACAGATATTAAAATGGATATGTGAAATCACAGGCACTTGTGGATATGCTGATTGGGACGGTAAACTCAGGCTGGAATGGTACAACAATCAATCCGACATAGTTATAACCCCCTCTATACGTTACAGCAGTGACGTTGCCGAAAACGACATAACTCTGTCGGGTATAGAGATTGACGTATCGGATAGCGAAGTATACAGAACCTCTCCTTTTACAGACGATTATGCCGTTGCCATAACTGATAACACTCTTATATCAAACGGTGAGCCGGTCGCAAGCGGTCTGTCATCGCGAGTAGGTCTCACCTATCGTCCCTTTTCGGCTAAAATAAAATCCGCTCCATATCTGTACCCTATGGATGTCGTTTCTTTCCAAACCAAAGTACCGAACGGAGACACCATAGACACAGAGTCTGGTGCGGTTCTGATGACCGAGGACGGGGTTAAGCTAACCACCGAGGATTACAGCGAGGGCAAGAGCATAACTACAATATTAACTAATGTTAATTATACATTGAACGGTGCTACTGACATATCCGCAAAAGGCGAAACGCAAGCGAGTAGCGGTTATGCGTCTCAAGGCAGTCTTACTTCTCAGCAAAAGCGGATAGTTAAGCAACAGCAAAAGCAGATAGATAAAACCATCTACGACCTTTCTGCACAAGAGAAAGCTACGGACTACCTCAACAATGCTGCTGCAATGTCGTTAGGTCTGTTCCATTCGGAGGTAACAGATGACACGGGCGCGATAACGTACTACTGGCACGACGCTAAAACTCTTGAAGACTCGCAATATATATGTATGAGGAATGCCGCAGGCTCGTTTACAACGTACAGCGGGTGGAACAACGGCTCTCCCGTATGGAGTTCGGGAACGGACAAGTACGGTAACGCTCTATTCTCTCTTTTAGATGCCATAGGTATTCAAGCTGAGTGGATAAGAGCGGAGAGTATAACTACTGACAAGATGTCTATAGGTCAGCCGGAACGCGGGACTAACCTTGTATTAGACTCGTCCTTTGAAGCTAATGCGTTATACTATGATGTTACTCTTAACGACTCGGGAGAAATTGTTGAGTACGAACATAATGAGTATTGGAACTTTGTCAAGTGCGGATTAGGCAATACCTACGACCCTGTCCCATTTGCCGGAACGGACGGACATTCGGGAGAAGCCCCCCGTGAGGGAGCAGGATTTGACAAAGGTAAAGCTCACATTGATACCTTTATAGGGCGTAAGAGTGAGTTGAGTGCCGTGAATGGTAGTGCATTCGGTTATTCAACTCGTAATCCTTTTCCAATAAACGTTACTACGCATTGCCTATCGTTCTATTATCGTATCAAAACGCAAAAGACGGGCATTACACCCTCTTCTGCAACAGCCACAGGTCAAATTCTTGTCAAACTGCAATGGCTCAACGAGCAGAAACAGGAATTAAGTACGTCTTTACATTCCGTTTCTTTCACCGATAGCAATAACACCTTGTGGCAAAGAGTGCACACCGCAATCACCCCTCCGAATAACACAGCTTACTGTAATTTGTTAATATCGGCACATTGTAATAGTATCACGTCTACTGATGATGGTTTCGCTTATTTCGATTTGGACGGTATACTTTTTGAGGAAGGGTTAACGCTTAACAATTGGACGTGCGCCCCTTCTGAAGTCTCACAAAACGGTGTACTGATAGACAGTAAAGGTCTCAACTTATCTGATGGTAAAATCAAGGTAACTGACAGCGGTAAGAGAGATGTGCTGTATACGGACGGCAACCAGATACTTCAGCACAACGGCGGCGTGACAGTCGAAAAGTACAACCCAACACCGGACGAAGAAACCGGAAAAAATGACGTGGCATTGAGGATGTCTCTCAATCCTATCCAATTCAGCGATAGCGGACAGCGAGGTAGCGTATTAGGAACAACGTTTGAGAGTTTCGATGAGAACGGAAACGTAACGAACCTTGGGTATATAGGTGTTAATAGCCCGGAGGATAAATCGTCGGGGGGCTACAATGCTCATCCCGACGCTGATAAACATCGTCCGATTACGTTTGAAGCCCCTAACGGGTTTGTTTTTGGAGATGGCAGCACCAAAGGTAACCCTATAATGACGGCGCCCACCATTCTTACAAACGGAGAGGATGTTAATGAACTTATTGTGCCCGGGTATTATCACATAGAAAACAACGTCATTGCCGATAGTATCTCCAACTTACCAAGTTTGAACGATGGTACTAAATATAGTACGGCTGGGATTATCCGAGTGGAGGAAATAGGTCATACAAAATGGTTAGTGCAGACGTATTTCCCACAGATTGTAAACACGGGGCGCGTGTTTACGAGGAGTGCCTCTTATGACGGTACAGTCCATACGTGGGGAAAATGGTATCAGTTCTGCGCCGGGGAAAATGAAGCTCCGATTATTAACGCTGATGAGTTAACCGCAGAGGGCGGTTATATATCGGGCAACCTCATAATAGGCGGTACTTGCACGGCTGCCGCGTGGCAGACTACGTCAGACCGAGACAAAAAGAGAGATATACGTTCTGTCGATGACATAAGTGCCGTTGACAAAGTAAGGCAGTTACACTTCTACACTTACTCGATGAGAGATAATGACACTCACATTCCGTTGGGTATTATGGCTGACGAAGCACCGAACGAGATATTAGGTACTGACGGAAAGTCCATAAACTTATACTCTTATATTTCACTCTGCGCTAAAGCCGTACAAGAACTGTCGGACGAAGTCGCAAGTTTAAAGAGAGAAATAGAAAAATTAAAAGGAGACGATAAAAATGGCTAAGATTTCAGAGCTTCCTAATAGTGCTACCCCATTAACAGGGGAGGAAACTTTTCCGATTGTGCAGCTCGGTGTCACGAAAAAGGCTCAAATCAGTGATATTAAAATAACCGTTGATACCGAACTGTCCGAAACATCAGAAAACCCCGTGCAAAACAAGGTTGTAACGGCAGCTTTCGATAAAGTGGACATCGCTCTGTCTCGCCTGAGCGAAGACAGTAACCTTAAAGATTTTGTTCATGTTACGACATTGACTACAACTCAAGAAGTGTCAAGCGTTGAATGCAATTTCAATTTTAACGTTTTGGGCAATTATAAAAGAGAAATCCTTGTCAATCTCGTTGTGCCACCTCCCACACAGTCTCTCGCCTATATCACAGCAGAAATAGAGTGTGTTAACGGCTCAAAACCTTATTTCATATCTTGCGGCGGTGACGGAAGCGGAGTAGTTATCAAACCCGACACGGGTCTTAACTTCTGCGGCGGATTTAGAATTTTTCTCGATACCCCATATGTCGCTTGTTTAACGTGGGGAGGTTTATCTAAATCAACAAGCCCTTACGGAACAATGAGCCACGTTGGGTACGGTACTCGTAAGCTTTCAGGAGATAACGTAACTAATCGCTTTAAAAAACTGACACTTAGAGCCTCCGGCGGAACGTCCATATTGCTCCCCATCGGCACGAAAGTAGAAGTTTACGCAAGATAGGAGTGTGGAAGATATGAAAAAATACGTAGACGGCGAACTTATTGAAACTAAAGAGGAATTAACTTCTATCGAGGAGCACACCCCATTGTCTATAGAAGACCGAATAGAAGCTAATTCTCAAGCAATTCAAGAGATAATGCTCACTATAATCGAGGAGGATGACAACAATGTATGAGTTTCTTTGGCAGCGGTACATACTCGGTAAAATATCGGTAGCTAATTTAACCAAATGCGCTAAGAAATGGCTTACACCGGACGAAGCAGACCGCCTAATAGCAGCGGTGAAAGAAAGAGAGGTGGAAAATGAGTGACGCAGTAGCGGTTGCGCTTATATCGGGCGGACTCGCTCTATTAGGCGTGATTATAACATCGATAAGCACCTCTCGCAGAATGACGGCACAGCTCGAACGCAATCAGGCGGTGACAGACACGAAGCTTGAAGAGCTTACACGTGAAGTCAGATTGCACAACAATTTCGCCCAAAGAGTACCTATCATTGAACGCGATATTAAGGTACATAATCATCGCATTGATGATTTAGAACATTTTCACAAAGGAGATTAAATTATGAAGATCAACCTTAAGCAGAGATTAAAAAACAAAACATTCGTTGTGTCGTTGGCTACGCTTTTGCTGGCAACGATATATCAGATACTCGGTATGTTCGATGTCGTGCCGAAGGTCGGCGAAGACGCAATGACCGACGTTTTAATGATAATTGTCAACATACTGTCTGCGCTCGGAATACTCGTTGACCCGACCACTAAAGGGCTGAGTGACAGCGCAAGAGCACTCACATACGGCACGGAAGACGATGTAAGACAGAATGACGAAACAGGCGGATATGCGGCAGGTATGCTCTTCTCTGGGCGCAATAGAGTAACTCAACCTTACACATATAATGTGAACACCAAAAAGGGACACGGCGGTATAGATATAGTCGGAGACGATGATAGAACCGTCCACGCGGTAGAGGGCGGCACCGTATCAATGATTTCCGTCTGGGACGGCAAGACCAAAACAGGAACACAGAGCTACGGTAACCTTGTAATTATAACCGACACCACCGGCAAGCGGCACTTCTATGCGCATCTTGCGTCTATATCTATGAGTAAGGGTCAGAGGGTGTCCGCAGGTGACATTGTCGGCATTATGGGAAATACCGGCAACAGCTTCGGTGCACATACTCATTACGAGGTTCGCACCGGCCAAGGCACGGTTACGCGCATAAATCCTGCCGAGTTTTGCGGCGTGCGAAATGAAAAAGGCACATACGTAAACAATGCGTCTACTGCGTCACCTGCTCCGTCACACAGAGGCACAGCCTACACTATGACGTGCAAGATGTTATATGTCCGCAAAGGACCGTCTGTAAGGTATCGCCGTGTCGGGCAGTTCTCAAGAGGCGAAATATTCTACGTTGTCGCTCGACAAGGCAACTGGTGTCAGTTAGAGAGCGGTAACTGGATGTGTGCCGGTAGGTATCTTAAGAGAGTGTAGTGTTTACAAGTTTATCGCAGTTTTACAACTCCGAAATCTGGAAAGCAACGCGCGCAAAAATCATAGAAGAGCGTAAGGACGAATACGGCATTGTGCATTGTGAATACAGCGGCGTGCCGCTGATTAACGGATATAACATAATCGCGCATCACAAAATACCGTTAACGCTTGACAATGTTAACGATTATTCCGTTTCGTTGAATCCCGAAAACATAATGCTTGTTTCGCATAAAGCGCATAATGAAATACACAAACGCTTCGGTTATGGCTCGGGGCGCAAGGTGTATTACGTTTACGGTGCGCCGTGCTCCGGCAAAACAACATTCGTAAATAACATAAAAGGCAACAGTGATATTGTTTGTGACATCGACAGCATATGGCAATGCTTAACGGGCGGCGAGCGATACGACAAGCCGACCGCGTTGAAACAAAATGTATTTGAAGTGCAGCGCACAATTTTAGATATGATTAAAAACCGCTTCGGCAATTGGGAGCGCGCGTACATAATCGACGGCGGCGCTGCCAAAACTCCGCGCAACAATCGCATTAAGGATTTAGGCGCGGAGCCTATATTCATTGATACGGACAAAGAGACGTGTTTAAAACATTTAGCTTCTGACAAAACAAGAACGCAAACACAGCGTGCGGAATGGAAGAGCTATATTGACAAATGGTTTTCCGATTATCAAGAAGCATAAAGCTTCGTTTGATAATATAAAAGTCTCCTTTTCTTTTGTGCCGATAACGCGGCGGCAAACAATACCGCGTTTCCTCCCGGAGATATCCCCCCGGTCACGCCGGAAAGTGGTTGTCTTCCATACTGTGCGCCCCTCCTACTTTTCGCGCGGGGCAATTTTTTGGAAATCGGGAAGTTTTTGGCGAAACTTTTGAAAAAATAGGACATTTTGAAAACTCTAAAAACAACATTAAAAAAGATTATAACTGGGGGCTGAAAAATGACTCGTCTTGAAGAATTGAAAAGTTACATTTCGGCCTTGCCCGATGATATACAAGCTATATTGACACCCGTACTGAAAGATATAGTCTACGAAGAAAAAATGCTGGATAAATTCCGCGACAATCCAAAGACGAAAACAAACGCGGCGATGTATAAGGCTTATAGGCAGACGAAACAGATATATCAGGCCGATTTGAAAATGATTTTGTGGCAGCTGCGACAAAACGAAACATCGGCGGCTGATGATCTGCTCGCAAAACTAAAGGACTTTGAGTAATGGAAATTAAAGAATTTGATATTTGCGAATTAAAAGCTTATCAGAATAACCCGAGAAAAAATGAGGCAGCAGTTGAGAACGTTGCAAATTCAATTTATGAATTCGGCTTTAAGGTGCCTATCATTATCGATACAAACAACACAGTTGTTTGTGGTCATACAAGACTTAAAGCGGCTGAATTATTAAAACTTAAAAAAGTACCTTGCATTGTTGCCGACGATTTAACGCCCGAACAAATAAAAGCTTTCAGATTAGCCGACAACAAAACCGCAGAGCTTGCCGAGTGGGATTTTGAAAAGTTAGATGAAGAGCTTAACGAACTTGCAATGTTTGATTTCGATATGTCACAATTCGGATTCGAAAATACCGGCGTTTTTGACGATTTATTAAATGAGCAGAAAATCGTCGAGGACGAAGCTCCCGGCGTTGATGATGAAACCGAGCCTATTTGTAAACTGGGCGACATATGGCAGCTTGGCAGGCATCGGCTTATGTGTGGTGATAGCACCAAGAAAGACCCGATAAAAAAACTGTTGGACGGTAAAACGGCCGACATGTTATTCACAGATCCACCCTACGGATATAGCTATAAATCAAATATGCGAACGAAAAGCAAAAAATTTGATGTAATAAAAAATGACGACAAGATCTTAGATTTTATAGACGTTATCTATGATAGTGTAAAAGGCTTTGTCTTTGTTTGTACCACTTGGAAGGTCTTGTCGCAATGGCTTCCTCTCTTTCAAAAATATTATGAATTATCAAATATGATAATTTGGGAAAAAGGCGGGGGTGGTATCGGAGATTTAAAACATACTTTTTCAACTGACTATGAGATTATATTGTGTTCAAACAATGGAAAAGAAATAACTGGAAAACGAATCGGCAGCGTATGGAGCATAAAGAAAGACGGAAGCAACAATTATGAACATCCCACACAAAAGCCAGTTCAATTAGCAGCAACGGCTATAAAAAATACAACTGTTCCGAATAACAATATTCTTGACGTATTTGGCGGCAGCGGGTCAACGCTTATTGCTTGTGAACAGTTAAATCGAAACTGTTTTATGATGGAATTAGACCCGAAGTACTGTGATGTTATTATAAAAAGATGGGAACAGTATACGGGAGAAAAAGCTTTAAAATTGTGAAAACTTATCTTGAAGAATACAATTACCTAATACAAGGCAGACACGTTATTGCCGGCTATTGGATGAGAAAAGAAATTGAAAATCTTATCGAAGATTTGCAAAACCCGGCTTATATTTACGATACGGACGAAGCGCATAAAAGAATTAAATTTATGCAAACTTTATGCCTGCAAAGCAAACATCCGTATTTCGGAAAGCCTCTTGAGCTTATGCCGTGGCAGCTTGCATTTTGGGAAACTGTTTACTCTTTCAAAATGAGTGATACCAAACTACGCCGATTTGTTGAAGTGCTCCTTGAAATCGCAAGGAAAAACGGCAAAAGCACAATGTTAGCCGGCGACGGGAATACCGATTTGTTTATCGGCACCGGAGGTTCGGAAGATTGCTGCGCGTCAAATGATGATAGGCAAGCAAAATATATATGGCGAGAAATCGCCGGAATGCGTGACCGGCTGGACCCGAAAAAGGCTATAACAAGCCGAAATTTAGTTGAAATTCGAAACGACCGAAAGAACATCATCATTTCGCGTATGTCGAGCAAAACGCAAAACAAAGACGGCGGAAATTATACAAAAACGTACCTTGACGAAGCTCACGACATAGACGAAGAGAACGGTAACAGTGAAATTGCCGAGGCTTGTTGGCGCGGAATGTCGACAAAAGATGATCCGTTATTTATCACTTGCACAACGCAAGGCTTTAGCCGTGACGGGTGCTTTTTGGATAAAAAAATCGCGCACGCAAAAGCAGTTATCGAGGGCGAAAAAGAAGATATACACTTTTTGCCGTTTCTTTATGAACAAGACAATGAACAAGAAATTTGGCAAGATGAGAGCAGTTGGGAAAAGTCGAATCCGTCTTTGCGATACGGCGTTAAAAAAATGTCAAAACTCCGTCGCGATGTTGACCTTGCTCGGACTGATAAAGAAGCACGATTGCATCTGCTTTGTAAAGATTTCAACATCAAACAAAACAGTGCGCAGGCGTGGCTTCGTTCTGAAGACTTTATGTATTTGCAAGAAAAACAAAGCCTTGAAAATTTTCGCGGCTGTTTTTGTTTGGGTGCGCTTGACTGTTCGCAGACAACGGACCTTACAAATTTAAAGCTTTTATTTATGCGTCCAAACGATAACACAAAATATGTTTTTTCGCATTATTGGATTCCGGAAAGCAAATTGACCGACAGCTCAGACAAGAGCGCGGGTGCTCGTTATGAAGAATGGGCGCAAGCAGGATATATAACGATAAGCAAAGGAAGTATCATCGATTTAACAGATGTAACACGCTACATCTTGGAGCTTAAAGACCTTTATAACATCCGCGTTTTAAAATGCGGATACGACAAAGCTTACGCTCGCGAATTTGAAAAGAGCATAGACGACTTAAGCCCGACTATGCGGGAGCCGATAAATCAAAAAGTTATGTCAACTCCGATGAAATGGGTTGAACGTGATTTTGAAAATCATGTCATAAATTACGGAAACAATCCCGTCGACGCTTGGTGTTTGGGTAATGCTTGCTGCTATATCGACCGGCACGAAAATTACAGCTGTAAAAAATCACAGGCAAGCAAACGAATTGACGGAGCGGTCGTTTTTATAATTCTTTATGCAACGCTTTTAAAGTTTAATTCGGAATTTCAAAACGCAATAAAATAGGGGTGATTCACACGGGATTATTTAATTTGTTCAAATCGAAAAAGAAAAAACAAAGCGGGCTGACATATGCGCCGACGATGACCGGGAATGCACCGTTTTACTCTTCTTTCGGTGAAAGCGTTTACGCTTCGGACATAATAGTTCAATCAATCCGCTGTAAAGCGAATGAGTTCAAAAAACTCGACCCGCGACATATTCGTACAACTAACGATGAACAGTCGGTAGTGAGCGATAGCAGCATCGCAAAGGTTCTGAAAAGGCCGAATGAGTATATGACCATGGCTGACTTTTTGGAAAAAATAACAATTTTGCTTGAGCTGACAAAAAACGTATTCATATATCCTACTTGGTTCAAAACAAGCGGCGGAGAAAAATATTACACCGGGCTTTATCCATTGAAGCCGTCCGAAGTGCAATATATGACCAACGCAGCAGGCGATTTGTATTTGAATTTGAGGTTCGCAAACGGTTATGAAATAACGCTTCCTGCAGATAGCGTTATACATTGGAGAAAAGATTACGGAATCAATGATTATTTCGGCGGCGGAATGTTCGGCGGCGATGACAACACCGGGCTTTTAACAATGCTTCAACGCTACGACCAGCTAACACAGAGCATCGCAAAAGCGGTCGAATGTGCTTGCCAAGTTAATGCTGCTATCAAAATAAATACATACGCGGAAACTGACGCGCTCAAAGAAAAACGCGAAGAATTTGAAGCTGATATTAAGACAAACAAGAGCGGAATACTCGTTATGGATCAGTCGAGCGAATTTGTGAATATTCCGCGAGATATAAAGCTTGTTGATGCCGACACGCTCAAATTTTTCTACGATACAATCTTACGCGCGAACGGATGCAGTCTTGCGATTCTTAACGGCGATTATACGAAGGCACAAAAAGAAGCTTATTACGAACATGCGCTCGAAGCGGATATAAAAGGCTTGGGACAGGCTATGTCGCGAGTGCTTTTTACTGAACGCGAGGCAGCGTTCGGCAACGAGATAATTCTTTATCCAAACGACATATCGTTTATGTCAATGGAAAACAAGTTGACGGCATTACAATTAGGATTGCCCGCCGGCATATTTACGAAAAACGAAGCCCGCGAATTGCTGGGCTATGCACCCATTGAGGGCGGCGACGTAATGCCGAGAGGATATAACGAAGTAGACGCGACAGGCACAGGCGAAAGTGAGGGAAAAAACAATGAGTAAAAAAAGAAACGATTATTTTTTGCAGCGCGGTTTTACCGCCGAGTTTAGAGCAGCGGGAGCTGATGACGGCAACACGGGACATATAGTCGAGGGCGTCGCAGCTGTTTGTGAACAAGAAACACACATACAAGATTTTTTCGGTGAATTTATCGAGGTTATTCGTAAAGGCGCGTTTGATGAAACAGACTTCGACGACGTGCGTTTTTTGGTAAATCACGACTTCAACGGCATTGCTCTTGCCCGTAGTCGGCGAAACAATAAGAGTGATAAGCCGAACACTATGCAACTTTTTGTGGACGATAACGGCGATGTAAACATAAAGGCTGATCTCGACACCGAAAACAACGAACAAGCCCGCGCGCTCTATTCAGCCATAAGCCGCGGCGATATGGACGGAATGAGTTTTTGCTTTTACGTTTCCGAAGATAATCAGAAATGGAGCGATCGAGACGGTGTGAAAATTCGCGAAATATTAAAGGTCGATAAGGTTATCGAAGTTTCAGCTGTTAACTTCCCGGCATATGGGGGAACTAACATAGATAGCCGGTCGCTGGATAGTGACCGCCGAGCACTGGATAGAGCTCGCATCGCGTTGGATAACGTGAAAAAACCGAAGCCTGATTATAAGGCAAAAACGTTAATAACAATGTACAAAAAGTGAGGTAATGAACATGAAAATGAAAGAAAAGCTCTTAAAGCTTTTGAAAGCAAAAAAAGAGCAGCGCAACGCTCTTAACAAATCAATGATTGAGAGCGAGAGTAAAGAAGAGCGCGCCGCTATCGGCGAAACTCTTAAAGCTCTTGGCGAAGAAATCGCAGAAGTTGAAGAAATGCTCGCGCAGGTTGACGACCCCGCACCCGGTGAGGATGGCGCACCCGGTGAAGACGGCAAGCGAAAACTTGACGTCCTTTCAACACTTGACGTTAGAAGTCAGAAAAACGGAAAGACGGAGAAAGAAAAAATAGAAGAACGCGCAAAAGCTTTTGCCGATACTGGCAAAATGACAATCAAAAACACCGATGCTCGCGCTGTTCTTATTTCAAGCGGAAAACTTGCAACGCCTACCGGTGTAAGCGGCATCAATGACGATATCGGCGCGAAAGTTTCAAGCATTGTTGATTTTGTAAAAATCACCGATGCGTCGGGGATGGGCGCGTATAAGGTTGCATACCAAACCGCCGACTCTGTTGCTGCAACACAGACAGAGGGTGCAGCATATAACGCAAGCGAACCGACGTTTGCTTTCGTTGAAATCAAGCCGCAGACCGAAGCTGTGCTATCTTACATTTCAAAGCAGGCGAGAAAGCAAACACCGCTTAATTATCAGCAAAAAGTGAATGACAGTGCTCTTGTCGCTCTTAGAAAAAGAGCAGCTAAGATTGTCACCGACAAAATTGTTGCATCGACAATAAACACAAAGCTTTATTCGGTTACTCTTAACGAAACTGCGCTGCGTAAAATCGCCTTTAATTACGGCGGCGATGAAAGCATTGTTGGAGCGGCTACACTCTTTATAAACAAGGCTGACCTTGTAACTCTCGGCGATGTTCGCGGGTCAGACAAAAAGCCTGTTTATGAAATAACGCCCGATACGTCAAATCCGAATACAGGCATAATCAAGGATGGCGGCTTATCCGTTCCTTATTGCATTGACAGCAATCTTGCGTCAGGCACGCTTATATACGGACAGCCCCGCTGCTTCGAGCTGGCTCTCTTCTCGAATTACGAAATCAACGTATCCGAAGACTTCGCGTTTGATAAAGGCTTGCTTGCGATTCGCGGCGATGTCGAACTCGGCGGCGATGTAGTCGTAAATGGTGGCTTTGTTGTTGCCAGCACCGCCGCAAAGCCGACAGGCGATTAAGAGGTGACTTATGATACAACTGACAGAAGCCGAAAGGCTTGCAAAAGTGAAATATGCTTTATACGGAGACGCTACACAAAGTTATAACGACGAGCAGCTTAAATTATACATCGAAGAAGTGCTCGACGAGATGATTCATGCTGGCGTTAATGAAAATGTTGCAAAAAGCGCGGCGGCTGTCGGTTGTATCGCATGCGGCGTAAATGACATCTGGAATTATGCAAGCGGCGCCGTTAAGCATAGTGAATATTATAACCGAAGGTTAATTCAACTCACCTTGAGAAGAGGCGATGAAGATGTATAGACCGTCGGAAGCCGCACAAATGACGACTGCAATTGGATTGCAGCAGCCAATAAAAACGAAGTCATACGGCGTTAGTCAAAAGTCATACAAGGATGTTGATGGTGTCGTTATGGCGAATTTCAAAACATACGGTGGAACCGAAAAAACCAACAATGGGATTTTGTCGATTGAAGAAACAGCGCAAATCGTATGCCGGTATCGCCCGGACATAAAAAGCGACACCCGAATAGTCCTATTGCAAACGGGCGCAATTTATGAAATCTTAGGAGAGCCGGAGAATGTCGAAATGCGAAATATGTTTTTGAAATTCAAAATTCGAAGAATAAAAGGCGGTGTTTGACTTGCCGATAACTTTGAAACTTACAGGATTTGATAAAATGCTTACGGCGATAGAAAAAGCCGGTGGATCAATAGACCGAGCCGCAAATCAATGTATGCAAAAATCGGCAAAGCTGATGGACGAAGAATTAAAAGCGCAAATGCGTTCGGCAAATGTGAAAAGCGATTTAATTAACCGTATGCCGTCGCCCGAAGTCAAAAAAAACGGCAATCGATATACGGCACGCGTTGGTTTTGAAAAGGGAGAATATAATCCGAAAAAACCGTCTGACGCGTATAAAGCTATCTTTTTGAATTACGGCACACCGCGCCGCACAAAACACGGCAAGGTTAAAGCTCGGCACTTTATCGAAAAAGCTAAGAAAAAGGCAAAATCAAAAATCAAAAATTCACAGCAACAAACGCTCGAAGAGATTTTGGGAGGCTTGAAAAAATGAAGCAAAAACTAATTGAAGCACTCACAAAATGCGGATTTGAAGAAGCCAAAACACTTTTTTTGCAGGGCACGATGAATCCGAACGAGCCATATCCCGAAACATTCGTTACGTTCTGGACGAACAGCACATCCGACGGCGTGCATTTTGAAAATCAAACAAAATCGTATGAATGGTCATTCAGCGTGATATTGTACAGCAACGACGCAAATATTGTAAACACTAAGCCGGAAGAAATCCGCGCCGCTTTAAAAAAAGACGGCTTTATTCCATTAGGAAAAGGGCAAGATGTCCCAAGTGACGAGCCTACCTATACGGGCTGGGCGATGGATTTTACAATTCCGGAATATATGTAAAGAAAGAAGGAAGAAAATGGCAGAGAAAAAATTCGGCTTACTTCGGGGCCTGTCCGAAATTTATATCGACGAAATAACCGACAGTGCAGAAGCTTATACTCCTGCCGGGAAGCCTGAGCAGCTTATCCCTGCAGGAGAGCTAAAAATAACGAAATCGGTCGATAAAACACAAGTGTATTACGACAACGCACTTTTTTCCGAGGTGCGCAAAGAAAATGCTTCTGAAATGGAAATCATCGGAGCGGCTATCCGTGCGGCGTTCAATGCTTGGCTCGAAGGTAAGAGTATCGACGCAACGACCGGCGCGATAATGGATGACGGCGAAGCACACGAAAAGTATTTCGCAATCAGCGGCAAAAAAGACTACACCGACGGAACAAGTGAATATTTTTGGTTTTTAAAATGCACATACGGCGGAGCCGAGGAAAGCACCAAAACCGAGGATGACAGCACCGATGCATCGGGCATGACACTGCCGTTTACGGCGTACAAAACGCAGTTTAAATTTACAAACGGCAACAAAGCCGCAAAGGTTGTACGGATTGATACTTCGACGACAAAAATTAAAGCTGATGCGTCTTGGACGAAACAGGTTGTAACGCCCGACAACTTGAGCGATGTAACAGAAAAAACAGCTATTGTTTAATTTTTGAGAGCGGGCGGCGAGATCGCCCGCTTTGCTATTTTAGGAGGAAAAAATCATGGCAAAATATGAGCTTAACATTTATTGCGAAAACAATGAAATTGAAAAAACATATGCGACGGACGCGATACCGTGGGGCTTTTATATAGAAGCCGTTAAGGCTTCAGACGAAATTGAAGATATGGATGTACGAGAAAAATTTGAAATGATTAACAGCTTTGTTAAACGCATGTTTATAGGGTTGACTGACGATGAACTTAACAGAGCAAGCGGTGATGACGTTGTAAATCTGTTTAATCAGCTTATAAGGAAAGGCAGGTCGATTGTCGGCTCAAAAAACCCGACGGCGGCGGGGAAGTAGCCGCCGCAAAAAGTCCATTTGACGGCCTTATGGAAACAACATTTATTCTTGCCGGCAACTTCGGCGTTACACCTTTTGAAATTATGCGGCAAGATGTCGACGAAGTGATTATGATTATAAATTATCTGACAGAAAGCGGAAAAGCAAGTAAGCAGGAAGAGAAGATATTAAGCGACAAAGAACAAGCCCGCAGCTTTTGGGCAAGTCTTTAAGGTGGTGAAATTGTGGCAAACAATGAACGCTTGGGTGCGTCATTCAGCATCGATGTTACAAATTTAAAAGCCGGACTTACTCAAGCAAACAGATTGATTCGCGAAAGTAACAGCGAATTTCGTGCTGCCGCCGCAGGACTTGATGATTGGACGAAGAGCGAAGCCGGATTAAATGCAAAAATCAAATCTTTAAATCAAATAACCGAAATTCAGCGCAAAAAGGTTGATGCATTACAGAATGAATATAACAACTTGATTTCTTCCGGCTTGGACCCGACGAGTAAGCAGGCTGTTGATTTGCGAACGAAGATAAACAACGAAACGGCTGCGTTGAATAAAAACGAAGTCGAGCTTCGAAAACAGACGACGGCTCTTAATGACTTGAGAAATGAAACAAAGAAAGCCGGAAATGCAACGGATGAGACAAGCGGTAAATTCTCAAAACTCGGTGAAGTAGCCAAGGGGGCCGCAAAAGTAGCATTAGCCGCAGTCGGAGCTACTGCGGCGGCGGTCGGAGCACTTGTCAAACAAGCAGTCGAAAGTTATGCAGAGTATGAACAGCTTGTCGGTGGCGTTGATACTCTTTTTGGCAGTGCAAGTGCAGAAGTCCAAAAAAAGGCGGACAATGCATATAAAACAGCGGGAATGTCCGCAAATGAGTACATGGAGACGGTCACAGGGTTCTCTGCAAGCCTGATTCAGTCCCTCGGCGGCGATACCGAGAAAGCCGCAAAGTATGCGGATATGGCAATTACGGACATGTCCGATAATGCCAACAAGATGGGCACGGATATGTCCTCAATTCAGAATGCATATCAGGGATTTGCCAAGCAGAATTACACAATGCTTGACAATCTTAAACTGGGATATGGCGGCACAAAAGAAGAGATGGAACGACTTCTTGAAGATGCATCGAAGATTAGCGGCATAAAGTATGACATATCCTCTTATGCTGATATTGTTGACGCAATCCACGTCGTCCAAACAGAAATGGGCATAACCGGAACGACCGCGAAAGAAGCAAGCACAACAATTCAAGGTTCAATCTCGTCAATGAAAAGTGCTTGGCAAAATCTCTTAACGGGGCTTGCCGATGAAAACGCAGATATTGATGTACTCGTAACAAACATGATTGAAAGCGTCGGAACTGTGGTTGAAAATGTGCTCCCGAAAACTTCGGTTGCGGCAGAAGGTATTGTTTCGTTAATTCAAAATCTTATACCGCAAATTCCGCCGTTAATTGAGCAATTGTTGCCGCCGTTGCTTGAGGGCGCACTAAGTCTGATACAAGGCCTTGTCACAGTACTTCCGGAGATAACGAGTACAATAACCGGCATACTCCAGAGTGTCTTAACTTCATTAGTCGGGATGACGCCGGAGATGTTGACGTCGATTTTAACAATTATAACCGAATTGTTAAATGCAATAACCGGAATGCTGCCGACGATTGTTGAAGCTATAATGCAGGTTGTTCCTCAACTTATAACTTCCCTTGTCGCTGCAATTCCGCAACTTCTTGATGCGGCAATTCAATTCTTGCTTGCAATTGTAGAAGCTGTCCCGACGATTATAACCTCATTAGTTGAGGCTTTGCCTTCGATTATTTCGACAATCGTTTCAACTCTAATTTCAAATCTGCCATTACTGCAAAAAGCCGCTTTTCAGTTGTTTTTTGGAATTATAAAAGCAATTCCCGAAATAATTGTTGAATTGGGAAGGGCACTTCCTAACATAATCAGCGGCGTTACCGACGGCTTGATAAAAGGCATTCCTGAACTTGTAAAAACCGGCGGAAATATGCTTAAAGGCCTGTTTGATGGCTTACTTAACATGACCGCGATCGGAAACGCAGTTAAAAAGTTGTTCAACGGTATTGTCGGAGGTTTAAAAGAAAAATTCGGCATTCACTCTCCGTCAAGGGTTATGGCTGATATCGTCGGCAAAAATCTTGCGCTCGGCATCGGTTCCGGTTTCGAAAAAAACATCGGAGCGGTAAATAGAGAGATAAGCAAATCATTGAATTTCGATGATACAAGAGTCATTATGAATGCGAACGGTACAAAAAGCGGCGGCGGACTGACGGTATATCAGACGAATAATTATAAACAGGCTTACACAAGCCCGGTTGAAAAATATAAGTCAAAGCAACAGCTTTATGCTGCGGCAAGGCTTATAAAGGCGGGAGCGATATAATGCTGAAATTAGATTATATTTCCAAAACAGGCGAAACAATGCCGCTTGTTAACAATCCACTTTTTATCGTAACAAACATCGACGGAATGACCGCGGCTGACACTAACATTTCAAGTACAGCTGTCGGCGGAGTAGACGGCGACACTGTTAACAATATTCAAGCTGATCCGCGCCCGATTGTTATTGATTTGCAAGTCCGAGACAACATTGACGTAGAAAATGCAAAGCGCGAAATTTTAAAAGTTGTAAAATTAAAGCAGCAAGGCGAGCTTATTTGGACCCAAAACAACCGCACTGTTGTCATAAGAGGAATAGTCGAATCAATTGAAATGCCACGATGGACAAAAACTGCGGTCATGCAAATAACATTGCATTGTGAGCAACCGTTTTGGGAAGATTTTGAAGAGGCAATCAGAGAAATAAGCGAATCTCTTGATTTGCATTACTTCACGGACAGCCCCGCCGATATGTTATTTTTCCCCGAAACGGGAATACCGCTCGGCGAATATGACACAATTCGTACAAAATCTTTCCGAAATCACGGCGATGTTACCGTAGGCCTTGAAATCCGCATTTTCGCTCACAATACTGTCACTAACCCAATTATATATGACGAATACGGCGGCTTCTTCGGCGTAGGCTATGCGGAAAACCCGTTTACATTAAACTCCGGCGAAGAAGTTATAATCACCACTCACAAAAAGAACAAAAAAGTCATGTATAAAGGCTCAAATCTTTATGAAAAAATAAAGCCGCGCTCCACTTGGCTCCAGCTTCTGCCGGGCGATAACACCTTTTCAATAAATAGTGACGATGACAACAATGAAAACATGTCTTTTTCGCTTATATATAAGCAGAGGTACATATAATGATTGAATATGTTGAAATACGCGGAGCGGATACGAGGATAATCGGCATCATCGATACAGCGTCGGCTATAATATGGCATTCCGTTTATTTCGGAGTCGGAGATTTTGAAATTCACATTGCGGCAACGTCCGAATTTGTTGATTTGTTAAAAATCGGTCGATATATAACGCGGCCGGACAATGACGAAGTCGGAATCGTTGAAAAAATCGAAATAACCGAAAGCGCGGAAGACGGCGCGACACTCACGGCAAGCGGTCGTTTCGCAAAATCACTACTCGAACGGCGGTTGATTTACAACTTGAGCGGAACAACAAATATTGCAACAATATTGCGCGGCAATGTGGAAAAAGCCGTCAGAAAAGTTGTTGAAGCAAATGCAATTCGATGTGAATTTGATAATAAACGGAATATCTCGATGTTAGAATTAAACAGCGCAAAAGGCTTCCCTCAAGTGATTGTTGGCGAGGACGGCAAAACTGCCGAAAAACAAGTGTCATACGAAAATTTACTTGCTTACACCGACGGCGTGCTCGAGGAATACGGGCTGTCCGCAAAATGCCTTTTAATCGGCGGGAAATTCTTGTATACCATATATGCCGGCGTCGACCGGTCGATTAACAACACAGCCGGAAATGTTCCGCTCATCTTCAGCAAAGAGTATGACAACCTGACATCAAGTGATTATGTCTACAATACAAGCACAGAAAAGAATGTAGCGTTAATCGGCGGCGAGGGTGAGGGCTTAGAGCGTTTTTATTCGTTAATCGGCGGAAATAACGCCGGGCTTAATCGCCGTGAGGTGTTTATCGACGCTTCGTCGATAAACAAAACATACAAAGACGAAAACGATGTTGAACAAGCTTACACCGTAGAAGAATACAAGACGCTGCTCGAAACAAAAGGCAAACAGGAATTAACACCGCTTGTTGTAACAGAAACGTTTGAGGGAACGGTCGACACGACAAACGGAAATTATTCATACAAAAATGATTTCGAACTCGGCGATATCGTCACCGTGCAAAGCAACGACATAAACGTATATGTGAATTCACGCATTTGTGAAATTCTTGAAAGTCAAGACAGCAGCGGATATTCTGCTGAAATTAAATTCGAATAAGAGAGGTTTTTAAAATGCAAAAATCGGGTTTCTTCAATGCATTGCTAACAAACGGCGAATACGACCGTAAATATAACGCAAATGATTATTGCGAAAATTTAGCCGTTGTAATTAACAATGGCGTGTTACGTAGCCAGAATGACGACTTAAAAGTAACTGCGGATGGTATGGTCGTAACCGTCGGCGTCGGGCGTGCTTGGATTGACGGGCACTATTATTTGAATGATACACCATACTCTTTCGCGGCAGTTACAGCACCGGCAGGCGGCACGCGGTACGACCGTGTCTTTTTAAGGCTAAATAAAAACTTAGCAGCTCGCAGCATATCACTTGTTTACGAGCAAGGAACAGCCGGTAATAGCCCGACAAAGCCCGCCCCGGTTCGTGACGACAACATATATGACCTTGTTCTTGCCGATATATACGTCGGCACAAATGCAACAAGTCTTTCCGTTAAAGATACTCGAAGTGATGCACAGCTGTGCGGCTGGGTGTATTCAACTTCCGGCGACAACTCATTTTTCAAAAGTCTTGACGGAGCATTTAACGATTGGTTCGAAACGACAAAAAACACGTTGACAAGCGTGACGCTCTTCAAACGCTATAATTGGCGCACAGTGATTGAAGCTGAAACAAACACAGTTTCGTTTGACATTCCCCAATATGACGTCGAAACAACGTTTATTGAAGTTTATACAAATGGCGTTCTTGATACCGAAGGCGTTGACTACACGCTTGAAAATAGCGTGATAACGTTTAGCGGCTTGCCGCTTACGGCCGGTACAGAGGTTGAAGTTAAATGTTATAAATCAATCGACGGTACGGGAATTCTAAGCGTGGCTGATGAAATAACCGCTTTGCAAAATGCCGTTGCGAAATTAAATGCCGCTGACGAATGCGTATATAAATGCAACGGAGCCGATGACAACGTGAAGCTTTCAGAACTTGCGCAAGAGTGGTTGAGCGACGATTTAGATTATAGCTCGAAAACAATAAAGATATATGGAACATTTGGCGCGACTGCTGCCTGCGCAGGCGCAGGCACGGCGGCCAATCCGTATAAATGGTTTAATTTCGGACTTGCTGAAAGCGTAAAGAGGCGTATAACTTTTGACTTTTCAACCTGCTCGCAAATAACGCTGCCGATAACAGCCGGCACATCAAATGTTGTTTTTTCCGGCTCAGATGTGCACGTTATCGGCGCAAATGTAATCGCGACACAAACGTCAACGAATACGACTATAAAAATGTTCGATTCAAACAGCGGCTCTGTATCTGCTGAGGATTGCCGGTTCTGGATAACAGCTTACAGCGGAAGCTTTATATCACAAACGGGTAATTTCACAAACTGCCGCGCCAGCGTGGCGAATGCATCGGGCGATTCGTACTGTTTTCAGCCGGCAACGGCAAGTTTGCTCAAAATTAACGGCGGCGAGTACTACGGATACACCGGTGGAAGCGCCCACAAGAGTGCCGTAATCGGGCAAACAACAGGAAATGCCGTTTCTGTTTTGAATGGCGTTAACGCGCCCACAGTAGCACGTTCCGGATATTACCAAACGCATGCAATTTTTCAGGACACAAACGGCGGACGCCTTAATTGTTCAGATTTAATCAGCGAACTCGCAGTATCGGTTGCATCGAACATAAGCGATGTTCGCGGGACGATTGCAAAAAGCAAACCGGGAACTATTTAAATTAAACATTGCTGACCTGCCATGTGTAGGTTGAGCGGAGAAAACGCCGACATTTATTTGTCGGCGTTTTTGTTTAAAAAAACTTTATTTTACAAAAAAATTTTGAAAAAAGCCATTGACATAATCGTACGTCTATGTTATAATATAGTCACAGTTAAGGAAGATAACAAATCCAAAACAGAAGGACAAAGAAAAATGAAAGTTTATATCAAAGAATGGTTTTTTAATAAAAATTGGTGTTCGATTATTAGAAACTATATGCTGAACGAACGCGCTGTTTACGTTATCGGCGAAACTGAAAAAGCATACAAAGTCGAGGGCGGCTTCACAACTCAGGACGGCGAACGTGAAAACACTTTTGATTTTTGGGTTCCGAAATCTTGCACAATGACTGAGGAAGAATACGCCGCCGAACAAAAGGCATTTGCCGAAAGACAAGAAGAAATTGAAAAGCACTTCAAAGAAGGCTGCGAAGCTTACGAAGCGTTGCTCAAGTTTGCAAAAGAAAACAATGTTAAAGGCGTTCGCAAAGGAATGAAAAAAGAAACTATATTAAACAAAATTCACGATGCAGGGCTTGAGTACAACGCTTGAGTTTGCTTTAAAAAAATAAAGAAAGGTGATATTAAATGGACAAACGAAAAATGACACCGCAAGAACGGTACGCGGAGAAGTACCGCCGACAATACAAGATGGATTGTATAACGAGGACGGAACAAGATATAATCCAAAAGCTCGACAGTGTTCCAAATAAAGCTGGTTATATCAAGCAGCTTATCCGAGCAGATATTGCGGCAAATAAAGGAAAGGAGTAAAACATTATGAAAATTTACACAGCAGATAAGGAAACGGGCACATTCATAGATGAATGTAAGGATATACAAGAAGCAAAAAAATTGATACAACAATACGAAGAAGAAGACAGAAAAGAAAACATTTATACAGCCGATTTTTACGATATAGTCAACGAATTTCACGAGACGATAAAACAATAAATCACAACAAATAAAGAAAAGGAGTTAACAAAAATGAAATATTATGAAGTTGCGGAAATAACCTTAAATCTCAATTCTAAAGGGTACGAAATGGGAGACGAGGAGAGCTCGTATATGGGCCCGGATTACAAAAAAGCCATTTGTGTGTGCGATGAGGCCTTAAGTAATTGGGAGCGTCTTGATTACAGGGACAAAAAGGAAAGCGCAATAGAAGGTAGGATATACGAAATCCCCGATGATACAGATATAAACGATAAAGATGAAATAATTAACGCGATATGTGACGCGTGCGAATATGACACGTTTTTTTCACATTATCCGGAAGACGATTTTAAAAAAAGCCAAGAAAAAATAAACGCTCTTATAAATGCGTGAAAATTAAATCATTAAATAACAGACCCCACCGAAGGCATTTGCCGCGGTGGGGTTTTAATTACAAAAAATAGAAAAAAGCCCTTGACATAATCGTACGTCTATGTTATAATATAATCACAGTTAAGGAGGTGATAAGAATGAAAAAGCAAAATCAAAAGCCTACCGCCTTTGAAATTGCATATCTTGTTATCGAAGCAATCGTTGCAATCGCTACTTTGATAACGGCAATCAAATGGTGGTAGGCTACATAGAGGGGCTTTTGCCCCTCCCCCTTGCGGGAGTATATATAATATAACACATAGAAAGGAGTTTTACAAGTGTTCAATAAAAACTTTTGGCTGATTACTCTTTGCGCATTGCTTATAATTTCGATATATACCGGGCTTAATATATTTTCGAGAATTGCACTCGGTGCAAACGGCTTGATTATATTAGCCGATGTAATTATAAGTGTTCGCAGATTGGCAAAAGAGAAAAAGTGCAAAGAGAGCGATTAAAAACTCTCAGCACATCGCAAGTTTTGACTTGCATTTGACTTGCATTTTTTCTTTTAAATAGTCGCAAATGGCACAAAATAGCGCAAAAACGGGTGATATTTTGATGATTAAAAAACGCCGAAAACCCTTGATACACAAGGCTTTTCAGCGTTTTTTGCTGCCGCTTTCAAAAACGGCGTTTTGGAGCGGGTGATGGGAATCGAACCCACTATCTTACATCGGGAAATCGTTGATACATCAACATTTTTCGAAATGCTGACTTGCATTTGACTTGCATTTTTATTTTTATTTCAAAGCTCGCCCCATATGTCGCCCATATCTTGCCCGTATTTCAGCGAAGATTTTCGGAGCGGAAAAGTCAAAAAGCGGAGCGGATATCCGAAGCCGGTTTTGCAGTTGACTGCAAAAACTTATTGAATTTATCAATATCGCTTGATTCTTTTTCTTTAGAAAGATGTGTGTAAATTGAAAGAGTTGTCTTAATATCGGAATGTCCGAGCAATTCTTTTGCGGTTAAAACGTCTACGCCGGCATCGTACAGCATTGTTGCGTAAGTATGGCGGAGACAATGCGGCGTAAACGTGTCTATCGTCAAAGGCAGCGTTTTTCTACGGTCGGCAGCTGTGCCGATAAAGCACCCGTATTTCTTATTAAGGCACAACATATAACTATGCCAAAGTTTATCCCAAGCCGAATTTGACATATAACCGCCCACGGTGTTCGGGAAAACGAGCGTTGATTTTTTAGGCATATGTCGCATATAATCGGCAAGGATATCAGGCATTTGTATTATGCGATTTCCGGCAGCGGTTTTTGTGGATTTTACCGTTTTAGTCGGCGAGTAGTAACTTTTGTTAATGACAATAGTCTTATTATCGAAATTCACATCCGACCAAAGAAGCGCGGTAAGCTCCCCGCGGCGAAGCCCTGCAAATAACATTATCATAGCCGCCGGTTGTGCTCGGTGCGGCGTGTCGAGAATCCATGCCCGCTGTTCGGCGGTAAGTGCGGAGCGGCTCTTTGAAGGTGTGCCCGCCGGGACGTTCAAAAGTTCTTCAACCGGCGAGCGATCGATAATTCTGTTAGCTGCACAATATTTAAAAAACTGCTTGATAATCGATGTATATTCGATTAACGTTTTACGCGATGTAGGCTTACCCGAATACGGATTGCAGGCGGCGAACGCATCAAGGACGGCTTGAACATCACAAAGCCGAATTTTTGAAATATCAAACTCGCCAAAATGCTGTACGAAGTGATCGAGCCTCTGACTAATGCACTTATACCAGCTGGCGGATACGGTGTTTTTTTTCGAAATTAAAAAGCGGTTTGCCCAAAAAGCAAAAGTGCGGTTTTCTGAAATCAAATCAACGCCGCGGTGCAGCTGTGCACGAAGCTCCGCCGCCTTTTGGTCGGCTTCTTTTTGAGTTTTGCCGTAAACCGATTTATATTTGCGTTTGCCGTCAACGCTGCCGACGTAAACTTGAACGACTATTCGGCCGTCGGCGCGGCGGGTGTTTGTTTTCTTCGGCATATTTAATCACTTCCGTTTGTTTTTTGATTTACAAATTGAATAATCTCTTGTTTACCCTCTTCGCTTGCCGTTCTGTAAAAAGCGAGGAGGGCTTTTTCTTGTTCAGTTAATGAATTTGCAGTATCTATTTCGCTCGCTCATAAGTTGTAACAGTCGCTCAGCCGTTCGATTCGTCGAGCGGCTTTTTATTTTACAAGATACACCGTAATTTGCGCTTTTGTTTTTCCGTCGTCATTTTCGCCGCAAGCGTCGAGAATACCAACGATCTTTTTATGCTCGTTTTCGTTTATGAAGTTTGCGGCAGACTTCGGCAATTCGCCGACTTCTTCGTAAATGTCATTAAAAACGACGAAGCAATCGTCGGCGTCTTCGTATTCGATAGTTAGCACGTCGCCTTCGTCGCAATTTAACAAATTATCTTCACGCGTTGTATATTCATCAATTTTCTTTTTGATTTTCGAGAGGGAAAAACGCTTCGATTCGAATATATCGAGCGGCTTATAAAAGCCGATCTTGTATGTGGCTTTATTATTGCTGACCGAATATTTGTTGAGATAGCCGGACACACGCCAGCCGCGCTTTGTGTAATCGTTGAACATATCTTGAACCGTTCCGCGATAGATATATCCGATTTTTGCCCCGTTAAGATACACGGCGACCGCTTTTTCGTCGTGGGGGTTTTCGGGTTCTTGCTTGAACGTCAGCGCCTTTCCACCGTTACCGGGGATATGGTCGAACGCCCCGTCAAACAAACACAAAGCTTCTTCGTATTCATAGCAAAGCGCCGCACCGTCTGTAACGTCTTCAAATAAATTGTAATTCTTTTCGCCGTCCGGAACGCTTTTCTTTTCGGCCGCAGGAGCGGGCGCAACATTCGCGGCGGGAACGATCACAGGAGCAGGAGCGGACACAGTATTTTTTGTGGCGGGCGCTGGGTTCTTTTTATCAAGATAAACAAGCGCCGCGCCGCCAGCAATTAAAAGGACGCTACCACCAGCCAGCGCCGCTTTATCATCTGTATTTCCAAACAAGCCGAAAAGACCGACAACGCCAATCGTGATTAAAACAATACCGATTATAAATTTCTTTCCCTTTTTCATAGTGGAATCCCCTTTATGTGTAATAGATCGTAAAAATATATACGTTCCCGCTGGGAGCGGGCAAAACAAACGTTATTTTGATTCGGTACGTACTGCACTGAAAATCTTTTCCCCTTCCGCAACAACGGAAGCGGCGTCGGCGGCAATGTTCGCGCCCGCCTGAACCCCTAAAAGAGTATCGACCGCGCCTTGCATATCAGGCCGCGCGCGATACGCGAGAACAACCGCCTTTTCCTTTTCGGAAAGCGCGAACGGCGCTTCGGAAGATTCGTCGCGGAATTCCGCAAGAATATCACCTACATTATATATATCGCATAATTGCATTAAGATTTCGGCGTCAGGTTGACCGCGGTTATTTTCCCACGCATTGACCGTTTTTCCGCTTTTACCTACCATAGCGCCGACTTGATCGGCGGTCAATCCGCTTTGTTCTCTTAAACGTTTTAACGCTTTTGCTATTGATTCACGCGACATTCTTAACACCCCATATTTTTATATTGGTTTTAGATATGTTTCTATTATACATAAAGAAATAGCAAGTGTCAATACGAAAACCTAAAAAACGTAGAAAAAAGTTGCGAAAAGCACTTGACAACCTCAAAAACATAGACTATAATAAAAACACAGTCTAAAGAACGTAGATTTAGGAGGTTGAAAATATGAGCATCAATGAGCGTTTGAGCGTCTACGTCAGCGAAAACGGAATCAAGCAAGTTTATATCGCGCAAAAAACGGGGCTTACCCCCGATACCGTTTCTAAAATGTTGAACGGAAACCGCCGAATTCTTGCTGACGAATTCTTGTTGATCTGCAACGCGCTTAACATTGACCCGAATATCTTTCGTAATAAATCAGCATAAGGGGGCTTGACTATGCAGACATTGACGATCACGTCGGGAAACGCCGTGGCAGTCAAGCCGAAAGCGATTCCAAAACACCGGGCCGATTCGCTGGCCCGCAACACACTTCACACCGTCGAACGTTTCTTCGCCTTGCCGGGCGTCCTGAGACGCCTATCCACCACAAAGTTGGACTACCCGTATGAAAGGAAAATGACACAGTATGTCAGTTAAAATTTTTACAAAAAAAATAACCTCGTGGGAAAGCTTACCCGTGCTTTTAGACATTGAAACGATATGCTGCCTTTTGCAGTGTTCGGAGAATACGGCGATAAAGCTTTGCAAGAACGGGGAAATCAAAGGAAAAAAACTCGGCGGTATGTGGCGAGTAAGCAGAGACAGTCTGCGCGATTTCTTTATGAATTAAAGGAGATTAAAAATGATTATCAGCACAACACTTGAAGCGTTAGGCATTGCGGCGTTGATAGCCGCTTACTATCACGAAGACAAATTTATTAAATTTGAAAGCGACTGCCGCGAAATATATCGCGCGTGCAAGCGGCAGGGAATATCGGCTTGCGACTTGTTTAAGATGATTTGCCGCGAGGAGCTGAAAAAATGATTTCAAACAAAAGAACAAAAAATCGCAGAATCATTGTTCGGCACAATGACAATCCGGAAAAGAAAGAGTATATTCCCGACCCGAATTTCCCATATAACATTTGCAAAACTTGCGCATTCCTATACAAGCCGAATCAAGGAATGCAAATACAAATGTGCGTAAGCCTCGCCGACCAAGGCAAGCCGCGAGACAGAAACGCGACAAACGAGCATTGCGACACATACAAGCCGAAGAAACGAGAGGTTAAGCCGTGGTGAATGAAGAAGAGCTGCGTCCGTTCCTTTATGAAAGCAAATACGGCTACCGAGTGAACATAAGAAATCCATATGTCGCAAAGCTGTTTACACGCTTCAGAGATAAGCTCGGGCTTCCGACATGGTGCCCGTGCAACGACACAGAAAGGCTCGAATTTGAGGCGGCGGTTATTCCGCTGCTTGAAAAAAAATTCGGAACAAAAGCCCCGAAAGTCAATGTGCCGCAACATATCAGAGAGCGGCTGCCGGTGAAGCTTGTAGCGACCCTCTACGGCTTAGATGAAGAATTTATGTTGAATCTCGAAAAAAACACAAAAAAATAGCCGCCCTGCGCAGCAACGCAAGACGGCCGCCCGGTAAATACCGAAGCAAAATCATGTATAAATAGTATAACAAGAAATTCGGTATTTGTCAAATTTTCAAAACGTCCGTTTGGGCGTTTGGCGGCCTTGTATTCTATCGTATCTTTTCAAACAAAAAGAAGACGCAAACGGCTACAATGCAAAAGAAAAGGAAGTGACAAATACTTTGTTTTTTAATAATCAGTCAGTCAATCAGTCATTCGATGACACGCTCGGAAAAATCAAAGCCCAAATTGAAATAGACAGTGTCCCTGTTGAGCTTCTTTTACAAGCTGAAGAGCTTGCGGTTATCATCGCCGAGGTTATGAGGCTTCGGCAAGCTGACGCGCTCAAGGTCGGAGGGGTTATACGCCCGGCCGGAGATGTTCAGGCTGTTTTTGCGAAAATCGAAAACGAGCACATCATATACGTGCTTGAGCATTACAACGAAGTGCCGTACCGAATACGGAATCCGAAGCAATACCTGCGCACGGCTCTTTATAACTCCGTTTTCGAAATCAACAACGCCGCTGCGAACCTATACAGCGCCACGGAAGGCGGGCGGCCATGAACAGAGAGAAGCGAACCTACTCGGGCAAGCTCCTTGACGTAGATTTCTACCCGGTTTTTTCGGACGGTCGGCGAATGCCATCACGAAAGCCGAAAACAAAGCCCTCTACGGCCGAGCAAGAGAAATACAACCGAAACAAAGCCGTGCGGGAATTCTGCCGAATTGTTAACGCAAATTTCGATGAAAAAGATTATTTCATGCATCCGACGTTTACTCCGATTTCGGCACCCCAAAGCAGAGAGGAAGCGAAAAAAATCTTAGCGAATTACCGAGCGCGGGTTCAGCGACGGCGAAAAAAAGAGTTAAAAAAAGCAAAGCTTGCATTATCGGTACTCCCGGAGCGGAAAGAGCTGAAAGAACAGCGAAAAGAGCTTGTTGAAAAAATCAACGTTCTGTCCCGTCCGTTCAAATATGCGTACACGATTGAAGAGGTCACATATAAGACGGGAATACTAAAAGGGCGGACAAACTATCATTACCACTTATTCATCACCGGTGGCTTGGATGACAGGCTTATGGAGAGGATGTGGGATAAGGGCGTTCGAGTTAACGTCAACAATTATCAGCCGGAGCGGTTCGGCCCGGAAACGGCGGCAAAATATATGCTTAAAAGCACGCCCGAAGCCGGAAAGAAAAAATACATCTGCTCGCGGAATATGACCCCACCGCGAGTGCCGGATCCGTCAAGGCGAGACGGCAAAACGTCAAATCGCCAGCTTGAAAAATGGGCGAAAGAGCGAGTAAATGACGCGGAGTTTTGGGAGCGGAAATACAAAGGCTACCGATTCGAGCGTTGTTTCGCTCGAAAAAACCCATATAACGGGCATTGGTACATATCGGTGATTATGTATCGGGCGACAGAAGAAATGCCGCCGTGGACTCTCGACGATTGGGGGGTGTATGAGTAGCAATAACAAACAAAATTTCGGAGGTATAAAAAATGATAATTTCAGGCGAAGGCTCAAAAACAATGAGTGAGAGCGAAGAGCAAATATGCCTTTTTCGGTGGGCACAATGGGCTTGCGGAAAATATCCAGAGCTTAAATTGCTGTTCCACGTCCCGAATGAGGGAAAAAGAAGCGTTTATACGGGAGCACGTATGCGTTCGGAAGGACTAAGAGCCGGCGTCCCGGACATCTGCTTACCCGTCGCGAAAAAAAGATATCACGGGTTGTTTGTCGAAATGAAAGCCGGAAAAAACAAGCCGACAGCAAATCAAATTGAATGGCTTTCGTCGCTCGAAGAACAAGGATATATGACGGCTATATGCTACGGCTGGGAAGCCGCGAAAGACGTCATTGAAGATTATCTCAAATAAGAAAGGATGAAAAAAATGATACACGAATTAAAAATCAGGCCTCAATATTACGAAGATGTTAAAATCGGGCTTAAAACATTCGAAATAAGAAAAAACGACCGAGATTTCAAGCTCGGTGACATTCTTATTTTGAACGAATATAGCATTGATGACAGCGGAGCGGGAACATACAGCGGTCGTGCCCTCACAGTAAGGGTTACATATCTTTTGAACGACCCTGAATATTGCAAAGAAGGATATGTAATTCTCGGGATCATCCCGGTAGGAGAACGCCATGGATAAGATCTTATATTACGCCATAGCAGTTTTTTTGATAATATCGGCCGCTGTGTTTTCGTCTGTCGCAATTAAAGGCATCATCAATTTTATCGTTTTTATCGCCGCAGCAGTAATTACGAATTAAGGAGTAAAAAGATGTACAAAGAAAAGGCAATTGAAAAAATACAAAATGAATTAAAGGCTTTCACAGGTGGAAACAAAGAAAAAGCCGTGTCGAAGCCCGTCGCAGAAACGCTTGAAATGTTTTGCAAACAAAACGAAGAATTCGCACAAGCAATATGTGAGAGTGACAAGACCATTTCGAATTGCTGCAAAACGATAATGAAAAAAAGCGGAAATGCGATATCTGATATCGAAGTGTATAAACGGGCCGTAAAATACTACTTTTCAACAGCCAACATTGAAATGTCAATGAAAATCAACTTATGCGGCGACCTCTCCGCCGGGGGAAACGATAAAGGCGGTAAGGTAATATCGCTTTCGTTTGACGATTTGTTTTAAGAAGCGGAAAAAATGAAAGTTTATAAAACGCAAGACACGATACTGTGCCACGCTCCGCATCTTGACGCCGAAGACGAAAAGCTGCTTAACAGTGAGTGCTTCACGCCGTACATATTCTTCAAAGATGACAGAAAAAATCAAAGACGTGAGTGTTACTGCACCGCCTGCGGAGCGGAGTTTAAAGAGGATTTTATTAAACCAATAATGACCCCGGACAACAGAAGCTTTTTAGATGCGGAACATAACGAAATCGTGAAATGTCCGAAGTGCGGCAGACGAGTTATGCTGAAAAACGAGGGCCGCGTTCGAGACTGCAAGACCCTTGAAGAATGGCGCCGTTTTGTGGCTGTTAAACCTGTGGGGCGAAACACTGTATATCTGATATGTGGATGGGCGAACAAGAATTACACCGGGCGATACATTAAAACAAAACCGACATATGACATTTCGGCGATATATTACTTAACACCCGGGTATGTCCGAGTTTTCAAAAACGCAAATCCGAATTGGTATGCAAAACAGTGGTATGAGCCTAAAAGCATTATTGAGCCATTCACGAAAACTCTTAGCTACAACAATGAATATGCTAAAAACAGGAGATACAGACGGATAGGCTTTGACCGCCTGAAAAAGACCTTTTTAAAATATGCGTCGATTGAGAATTTTTCTGTCGCGTATGAAAAATATTTCTACAACAAGCCATACGTCAGTATCGGCGAAGTGCCCGAAGTAAAGTTCTTCGCATATTCGGCGTTATATCCGAATATTGAAAAGTTATTAAAGCTTGATCTTGGCGAATTCGTATGCGGACTTGTAGACGGCAAGCCGATGAAGAGATTTATAAACTGGAATGCGCCGACCGTGCAGAGCATGTTCAATATGACGCGCGGCGAATTTAAACGTTTTCGAGAACAATTTTACAATCTTGACCATTTTAAAGTTTATGAAATCCTGAAATCGGCAAATCCGAACATTCCATATGCTGTGGCTGTCGACCTTTGCAAAGCATATAGCGACGAAGTGGCTGAAAAAATAGCGTGGACGGGAAAAAAACAAAAACTCAGCTTGACAAAAACATTGAACTATCTCATAAAGGCCGAAAGAAAAAATTTTAAAAGCCAATATAAAAAAAGCACGGAATACAGCCGCCGCACAACTGCGATATGGTGGAAAGATTACATATATTTTGCGGAAAAGCTTAAATATGACCTTACAAGAAGTGATGTCATATATCCGAAAAACCTGAAAGAAGCACATGACAATGCTTCGGGGGCAATGGTTATTAAAAAAAACCAAGACGCACTTGAGAAATATCAAAAACGATATGCCGCACTCGAAAAGCGATATGCCTTTTCAAACGGAAAATATCAAATCGTAATTCCAACAGGCGTTAATGACATAATCGAAGAAGGCAAGCTTCTTTCTCATTGCGTAGGCGGATATGCCGAACGCCATATGAAGGGGAAAACTACGATTTTGTTTATGAGAAAATGCAAAGCGCCTGCGGAGCGGCTTGTCACAATCGAAGTCAAGGGCGATAGAATTTGTCAAAATTACGGTTCGCACAACCGGCATGTCTCGCCCGCCGAACAAAAATTCATAAACACATGGATTGAATGGGTTCGTGCCGGTTCTCACCGCCCGAAAAACCAAAAAGCTGCCGGAACGGCTTAAAAGAAAGGAATTTTAAAAATGGAAAAACAGATTATAAATCAAACATCAACTGAAGTCAGCGAGATATACAGAGAAGCCGTTCAAACGCATCAGCGAATCTTGGCGAATGGCGAGATTTGCGCGCAGTCCCTTTTAGAAATTTGCAAAGATTTAAAAAAGATGCGTGACCAAAAACTCTATGAAGAATTCGGGTACTCTTCTTTTGACGAATACACGGAAAAGGCAGTCAGCATTAAGCCGAGACAAGCTTACACGTACATATCGACGTATGAACGCTTAGGAAGTACGGTTTTGCAGTCGAATGCAAATTTGGGAATTACCAAGCTTGACCTTATAGCGCAGATGAACCCAATTGAACGCACAGAAAAGCTCGCCGAAAACGCCTTTGACGGAATGTCCGTTTCTGAAATAAAGGCTCTTGTACAAAAATCAAAAAATCAGGGAGAGCAAATAAGCTTGTTACAGACGGCACTTGAAGAGGCTAAGGCACAGAACAAGGCGGCGGAAGAACCCGACGAGGAAAAAGAAACGCTACGGGCACAAATCGCCGCCCTCAAAAAAGAAATCAGCGATAGCGCATCAAAGCTTGACTCCGAAAAAAGGGATATTGTCGAAAAAGCAAAAAGTGAGGGTGTAAGAGAAGCAAAAAAAGAGGCTCTCATTGAAGCGAAAAAATCCGTCAAAGAAAATACGGAGCGGCTCACCCAAAAAATCAAAGATCTTGAAACAGCTTTGACCGAAGCCGGCGTCGAGCACGATAAGCTTGAAAAGCAATTATCACTTGCCGATAGCGAGTCGACCAAAGCAATGGTGTACATCCAAAACATTCAAGACAGCTTCAATTCTTTATTTGCCGCAATGAGGAAAATGCCGGATGAGCAAAAAAGCAAATTCAACAGCGCTTGCCTAAAGCTGTTAGAAGCAATGCGCCGACAGGTCGAAGAATAAGGACGGTTTAAAAATGACGATTACAGCAAAAATAAAAGTTGATGTTCCGATGGGATTTTATTGTAAGAATTGTCACAGGAAAGAGCGTGACGAAAAGCATTATATGTTTTGCACTCTTTTCAATCGTTATCTTGAAATACGAAAAGGCGAGTACCTTAAATGTCGAGAGTGTGTGAATACACTCTATGATGAAATAGCCAGGTAAAGGAGAAAAAATGCAATACATACCATATGCCGTTACGGCGGCAGCGATAATCGGCACAATCGGAAACAGTTGTAAGAAGGTATGGGGCTTTTACATTTGGATTTTCACAAACGCCTTTTGGTGCGTTTATAATCTGAAAAATCACAGCTACGCGCAGGCAATCTTATACGCTGTTTATTTAGTCTTGGCGATAATCGGAATCGCACAGTGGAGGAAAAAAGAAAAATGACGCTTATTGAGCTTAACAATCTTCGCTACATAGAGAAAGAAATAATATTGCTTCAGCTCAGAATACGAGAGCTTGAAAATGAAACCGAGCGCATAACTCCGATTTTAACAAATCTGCCCGGCAGCGGAGACATGAAAAGCTCAATTGTCGAACAGCTGGTCGAAGAAAAAGAAAAACTCGGAGCGGCCCTGCAAACGCGGCAGGAAGAACGAAGAAAAGCCATGCGCTTTATAAACGGAATCCCCGATTGTCAGCTTCGGATAATTTTCATTTTGCGTTTCATATCTGGAAAGAGCTGGAACGAGGTTGCCGACTATATCGGCGGCGGCAACACTGAACAAGGCGTGTGTATGCGCGTACTTCGGTATCTCAAAAAATTCGAAAAAGGTTAAATATGTTAAGCGTCTTTTTGCTAATATAAAATCAGAGAAAAACTTGATTATAAAACAAAGAGGTGCGATATGGCTAAGACGGGTAGAAAATCCAAATACGACGCCGAAATTAAGCCGCATCTTGCCGAAATTGAAAAAGCGGTTAAAAACGGCGCGACAATAACAGAAATCGCAACGGCGCTGAATATCGCCGAAAGCACCATTTACAAGTACAAAAAAGAGAAAAAGGAGTTTTCGGCGATATTTGCGCGCGGGCGCGCGTCTATAATTATAGACATTCGAGGAGCACTACTTAAAAAAGCCCTTGGGTATGAGTACGAAGAAGAAAAAAAGGTTGGAAGGAAAGACAAAAACGGCGAAAACATAATGATTGTCGAAAAATATAAAAAACATCAGCCGCCGAGCGAAACAGCCGCTGCGATGCTCCTTCGAAATTATGATGCAAAATGGATTGACAAAGATAATGCGACGACCGAGCTAAAAAAACAAGAGTTTGAGCTACGAAAAACGATTTCTGAAAGTAATAATTTTGATTTAGATTGGGAGGAGAAAAATGGCTGATAACGAAAGAAATTATTATGTTTTGAGCGACAACAATTGTAGATTCGAAAGCTTAACAAAAGAGCAAATTTTATCGGCAATTCAGCAAGCGGTTGACTCCGGGAAAATAAAGGATATTGACACAGGATTCGTTACGAAAATTAAAGAGCAAAACAAAAACGCCGGCTTAATGTTTTGGGTCGGCAATCAAGCCGAATATAATGCGCTTGAAAGCAAAAAAAACAACTGTCTTTATATAATTACCGACGACGGTAGAAACGAAAGTATAGATCTTATTTGGAATAATCTGGGACAGCTCAACGACATAGCAGATGGGGCAATGCAATGTGTCTATGAAAGTGATGACTTGGTTCCGTTTGAAGTTGATTTTACAAGCGACGGACAATTCAAAGAATTCGACCTTTCTTTCGGCGATTATAAATACGACCCGACAAGAGACGTAGTTGTCGCGGAGATTTCAAATAAGCAAACAATACCGCTTGTCGACCACTGCTTTTTTGCGCTAACGCTTAAAAAAAGGGGATATAATGACGGCTCTTACGGCATGAGGCTTGCCATTTGCGTCATAAGTGGGCTTGGTAATTCATCGTGTCCATATCTGCATGTGTCATACAAACTTTTTCGCAAATCGTGGGGGGTATCATAAATGGCTTACATAAACGGCAAAGAGATCCTGTTATCTGCGAAACTAACAGGGCTTGTAAATATCGACGACGAAATGTCGGATACAAGCGAAAATCCGGTACAAAATAAGACGATTAAGGAATATGCCGACAACCTTGTGAAATATCGCGTTATAAACGATGTAACAATCACTGAAGAAATTGATACGTTTTCAACCTCAAAAGACAGCGGCGGCAATGCGTTTGATTTGCGGAAAATTTTTTTCTTGTTCATAGGGAAATTCGATGCTGCGTTGACAAATCAAGCACTCTCCCTTCGCACAAACGGAGGATACCAATATTTGATGTACAAAGGCTTTACTCTCACAGCCGACAAAGAGTGCGCTTTTTGGCTGGAGGCTGAAAATTTTTTGAGAACAGCCACAAATTGTGGCATTAAAAGCACATATTCGGCGACATTGCTTCAGCAGTTTTCAAACGGGATTGCTCAGGGGTTAAGCGGAAACAATGTCGATGTTAATTCGGATTTGTCGTTACAGTCTGTTTCGGCACTGTATCCGGCAACGATAAGTGAAGTCATTTTTGGCGTACACGACAAATCAATTAAATTTAAATCGGGAAGTCGATTTATACTTCTCGGCAGTGATTACTAAGGAGGCAAATATGCGCATCTATGATAACGGCACATACAGAGATATGACCGAGGCTGAAGAAGCAGCCGTTTTGGCAATTGCCGAAGAAGAAAAAGATGTAACAAAAGACAGCTTAACATCTCTCGCGGAGGGATTGAGCACCGCAACGACGCTTGCTCAAGTGCGGTCGGCTGCAAAATCGATACTTGACGACGAAAGCGAGGCAACAAATGAGTGATGCGGTAGCAGTTGCGCTTATATCGGGCGGACTCGCTCTATTAGGCGTGATTATAACATCGATAAGCACCTCTCGCAGAATGACGGCACAGCTCGAACGCAATCAGGCGGTGACAGACACGAAGCTTGAAGAGCTTACACGTGAAGTCAGATTGCACAACAATTTCGCCCAAAGAGTACCTATCATTGAACGCGATATTAAGGTACATAATCATCGCATTGATGATTTAGAACATTTTCACAAAGGAGATTAAATTATGAAGATCAACCTTAAGCAGAGATTAAAAAACAAAACATTCGTTGTGTCGTTGGCTACGCTTTTGCTGGCAACGATATATCAGATACTCGGTATGTTCGATGTCGTGCCGAAGGTCGGCGAAGACGCAATGACCGACGTTTTAATGATAATTGTCAACATACTGTCTGCGCTCGGAATACTCGTTGACCCGACCACTAAAGGGCTGAGTGACAGCGCAAGAGCACTCACATACGGCACGGAAGACGATGTAAGACAGAATGACGAAACAGGCGGATATGCGGCAGGTATGCTCTTCTCTGGGCGCAATAGAGTAACTCAACCTTACACATATAATGTGAACACCAAAAAGGGACACGGCGGTATAGATATAGTCGGAGACGATGATAGAACCGTCCACGCGGTAGAGGGCGGCACCGTATCAATGATTTCCGTCTGGGACGGCAAGACCAAAACAGGAACACAGAGCTACGGTAACCTTGTAATTATAACCGACACCACCGGCAAGCGGCACTTCTATGCACACCTTGCGTCTATCTCTATGCGTAAGGGTCAGAGGGTGTCCGCAGGTGATGTTGTCGGCATAATGGGTAACACTGGAAACAGCTTCGGTGCACACACTCATTACGAAGTACGTACAGGACAGGGCACGGTTACGCGCATAAATCCTGCCGAGTTTTGCGGTGTAAGAAATGAAAAAGGTACATACGAGCGCAAGACTGCTGCCGCACCTGCTCCCACTCCGTCACACAGAGGTACAGCTTACACTATGACTTGTAAGATGTTGTATGTCAGAAAAGGACCGTCCACGATGTATCGCCGCGTCGGTCAGTTTTCAAGAGGCGAAATCTTCTATGTTGTAGCGCGTAAAGGAAATTGGTGTCAACTCGAAAGCGGAAACTGGATGTGCGCCGGAAAGTATCTTAAAAAGGTGTAAGGGGTGTATAGTATGGCAGAAAAGACAAACGACACATATGTGACTACAGGAAATGTAAACGTGCGTGTTCGACCCACATATGACTCCCCTATCGTAAGAACAGTTGAAGCAGGGGCAGAATTTGAGGTCGAAAAAACATACTCACGCCGAGGCGTGATGTGGGGTAAAATCAAAGACACAAAAGAATTTATATGCCTGAACTTTTGTAAGAAAAAAGCCGAATAAAAAAATAAAATACCGGGTAGATTACTCTACTCGGTATTTTACTGTATATCCAAACAAGCTCTTAAAAAAGAACAAAGAGTTCGGATTATACTCCTTTGGTGGAGAACTACGTCCCAAATCCGAACTGCTGTCGGCGTTAACCCTATATGTTTGAGTGTTCCCTTTTCTCAGGTTATAAACGGTTGTTATCTTATATCCTCCGTCAGGCTCGTCCCATACCGTGACAGAATTGATTAGGGTATCTATCAAATGCCTACGGAAGTCCTCGTCTTCTATGTCTCCGCTCAAAAACTGAGATAACCAACTCACAATTACATTTTTATCCAAAATGAGGTATTCACTCATAGCGGTATCGAGTCTTTTCTCGGTGTCCTTTTTTCTTTTTTCTAACTCTTTGAGTCTTGAGTCGAGAGCCTCCGACTCAACGCCCCGCTCTACCATTTTGAGAAGATTATTCATACTCTTATCTATCTCTTTTAAGTCAGCAGTCAAAGCAGGGATAATGGCGTCACTCTCTATATCCTCTCTGTTACGCTTAATAGCCATATCCGCTATCGTGTTTATCGTTTCGGGGGTGATTAACGTCATAGCGTTCTCAGCAACAATACGCTCTATAAGGTCTTTGCGTATCGGTTTCTTACGGCAAGAGTGAAAACGCTTACGCGTGCTGCACGAATAGTAATAGTATGTCTCCCCTGTTTTACTTCTTCCGCTCTCGCCCGTCATATTAGCCCCACAATGCCCACAGAACAGCTTTTGAGATAAAAGGTAATTAACCCTTGCTTTACTACGTGCAGGGGCTTGTGCGTTCACAGAGAGCTTTTTTTGCACAGCCTTGAACGTTTCTTTATCTATAATAGCCGGAATACCTCCCTCTATACGAATGTCTTTGTATTTATACGTCCCTATGTACTTCTCGTTTCTAAACATAGACTTAAACGAGTTTTTGTTGAATTCAGCGCCCTTTTTGGTGCGATACCCCTGACTGTTGAATTTCTCGCATATCTCGGAGATGGTCGCCCCTCCTGCGTATAAATCAAATGCCTCTTTGACTATTTGCGCGTTTGGTTCGTCAATAGTAAGCTTTTTGTTGACCGTCTTATACCCCAAAGGGATTGTCCCGCCGGTGCTGTTGCACTTATACGCCGACTCTCTCATACCTCGGCTCACTTTCTGAGAGAGCTCCTTAGAGTAGAACTCAGCCATTCCCTCAAGAACTGACTCAAGTATAACGCCCTCGGGGCTGTCGGATATGTTTTCTGTTGCGGATATAACCTTGACCCCGTTCTTTTTTAAACGCACTTTATATGTAGCGGAGTCGTAGCGATTGCGAGCAAAGCGGTCAAGTTTATAGACAACAACCCCCTGCCATAACCCGTTACTACTGTCCCGTATCATCCGACAAAAGTTAGCACGTTTCGCCGCGTCCTTAAAAGCGGACGTTGCGCGGTCTATATATTCTCCTACTACGTTATACCCTTGTCGCTCGCAGAAGTCCATACAGACCCTCTTTTGACCCTCTATAGACTGTTCCGTTTGCCGGTCGCTGCTGTATCTCATATATAGAACAACATTCATTGTTTTATATCCTCCTGTTTGCTTGTATATACGGTTCAAATCTATCATATACCCGTTTTTCCAACGGGCTCGTCAAAAACTTATTTCTTTCATACAGTATTCGCATTCGCTCGGCGCGTATTTCAGCGGCTGTGTAGCTTACATCAAATACGTTTTGTATGTCTTTTGCGGTGTGTATATTTAAGCCCCATATGACGCAGGCAGGCATTAACAGTCTACTCGCAAAAATATCAGCTTCCTGTTCAACCTCGGGTTTGTTCACGGTAACCGTTCTTGTGTAATACCCTACAGTCAAAGGGTGTCCTAAAAATATATGCCCTAACTCGTGGGCTACCGTAAACCGTATACGTCCCCGCGCCATAGAATCATCGTATACAATATACCACTCACCCCGATTGCTGATACTAACTCCTGCTTCATTACTTTTCAGTTCGTTTACCTCTGAATTTTTAACTATTGAAATATCAGCAGCTCGCGCTATAGCTGTAACGCTCACAGGAATGCTTGTAATATCGAAGTCAATTAACACTTGCCACGTTGCGTTTCTTATATCCTTGTAACGTCCATAAAAAGACAACATTATCACCCCGTCGTAGTTTAACCACGAACAGGTGTGATATTCCCCCATTATAAATCTTCGTCACACGTTACTGTTTTTGCATTTCGCAATTTGTTTATGTCCTCTTGCGAGCGTGTTACTATTACGGGCTCCGCGTTATTGGATGACCTTGCAGCACGATACACTCTGTGAGTTTTCTCGGACTCGTCCCTGATGTTCATAACAGCTTGAATAATTCTTAACTTACCCTCTTCGCTTGAAGCCCTGTAGACAGCGAGGAGGGTTTTTTCTTGTTCTGTGAGGTCGCTATCGAGATCGGCGGTAGCGTTTCTTTCTTCGTTTCCGAGAAGATAATCAACAGAAACGTTGAAATATTTAGAAAGACGGATTAAAACATCCGCCTTGGGAGCAGACCCTTTTTTCCACCCTGTAATAGCAGGAGAAGATACGCCAGTAACATTGATAATCTCATCGGATTGCGGACGCAACCCTCTCGCATTGCACAGTGCCTCAAAACGTTCATAAAAAGTCATTTTCCCTAACCTCTGTGAATCATAGCACAGAAAATAATCAACAGAAACGTTGAAATATGAAGCAATAGCTGTAAGAGTAGCTTGGTTCGGTATACCACCTTTTTTCTCCCAATAGGTGAATTGGTTTTTGCCCATTTTTAAATCTGCAAGAAACTTGCTACGAGTCAAATTTCGCTCTTCAAGTAACCCATTTAATCGCTTTACAAATCCATCATTATTATTGGAAGCTGAATAATCATCTTCGTTTTCCATTCCGAGAAGATAATCGACAGACACACTGAAATAGCGAGACAGCTTAATAAGTGTTTTACCGTCTGGCAGAGTTTCATTCTCTTCCCAATATTTGAACTGATTTTTGCCTATTTTTAATTCTTCGGAAACTTGTTTCCACGTTACAGCCTTTTCGGACATCAACGCTTTTATACGGGTTATAGTAATCGGAGCGTCCTCTTCCGACCCTGATTCAGGGATTTTGCGTAAGCAATTCCCTCTTTTGTGGTTTGCTCTAAAAAGATAATCAACAGAATGCTCTATGCTTACAGCCGGGAAACTCCTGCGCTCCCAGTCTTCCATCGCGAGCTCAAATCCATCTTCCGAAGCAGTTTTAATCTTCAAACTTTCTACAGCAAAATCGCAAGACGACATATGTATAAACCTTCCGTCCCTTCCGATTGTATACGTGTCTTTTTCGTCCTGTTCCACCTCGTAGCCGTTATCATTCAGCCACTCGATTACAAGCCCCTCCGCCCTTCGAGTTAAGTCTTCGGTCGTTTCCTCGCCTAAAAGATAAGCAACAGTAACATTAAAATACCTCGCAAGCAATGCTAAATTCTTATTGCTGGGATCAGAAGTTTTAAGATTGCTCTTAAAATTTTTACCTACACCACTTTCAACAAAAGCGGTGTGCATACTTACACTCTTTTCTTTACAAAGGGCGTTGATTTGCTCAATCAGTAATTCTTTGTTCATTGGAAATCTCTCCTATGTAGGGAATAAATTAAAAATATTTTTCCAAAGCTTCTTGACATATTCCTATATAGGGAATATAATAAAAACAACAAAAGTAACAACGACAAGACGCACAGATACCGGAGGAGACCATAAAGCCTCCCCTTTCTCCAATGCTGTGTTGTCAATCGCATTTCAATTGTAGCATTAGAGGGCTTTGAAATCAAGCGTTTTTACAAATTTGTAACTTTTGTTTCAAATTGATAAGGAAGGAGGATTATATGACTTCGAGACCTACTGACTATAAGCGGCACTACTGGGCTGCGCCTATCTCTCATTACGAGCTACCCAAAGAAGAAAGGGAGCGTTTGCGCGTTCGCCTTAAAGACGGTCTTGTCGCTCACTGTCTTACTCAGGTATGGCTGATACAGCAGCTACAGAATGTGGGCTTAACGACCGATAAAAGTGAGCTGTGCTCTATCTTAGCGGGTACACGCTCCGGACCTAAAGTTGATGAAATCCTTGTGGAGAGCGACAGAGTGATGACCGCTTATGATGACTTCTTACGCGCAGTAGACAAGGAGCATAACGGCTTATGGACGAAATTATGCAAGAAGAAAGGTGGAACCGCTTAGCTCGTACTCTGTACAGAACCGTTCGCAGATACTACGAAGACCCCGAGCATCGCAAGGAATTTGAAGAACGGTATTTGAAAGAATACGGCACACCGTACCATTGGAAGACGTTAGCAGAAATAAAGGAGGAACAAAAATGAAAGGGTACAAGGCTTTCCGTAAAGGTATGGTTTGTGCTCCGGACAAGCAGCACGTAAAGCAGTATGCGGAAAATACAGTATTTGAAGAGGACTCGGCGGAAGTGTGCAAAAAAGGAATGCACTTTTGTAAAGATCCTCTCGCCGTTCTTGACTACTACCCTCTTGTTGACGAGAACGGAGAAATGACCGAATTTGCCGAGGTTGAAGCGTTAGACGAATGCATAACTAACGATGAGCAGAAATACTGCACTAAGAAGCTAAAAGTAGGAGCCAAACTCAGTTTTCAGGCACTCGTTCAAGCAAGCGTCGATTTCGAGTTCGAAAAGAGCACGAAAACTAACACAAAAATGGAGGATGATGACGAAAAAATATCAAGTAAGAGCGACTCGGCACGGATAGGCTCGAGTGGCAACTGGGCACGGATAGGCTCGAGTGGCAACTGGGCACAGATAGGCTCGAGTGGCGACTCGGCACAGATAGGCTCGAGTGGCAACTGGGCACAGATAGGCTCGAGTGGCGACTCGGCACAGATAGGCTCGAGTGGCAACTGGGCAC
>ERZ808240.292-NODE-292-length-68039-cov-12.392607_pt1 | contig 68039 bp, 54 predicted proteins | sample MGYA00521084_ERZ808240 | MGnify/ENA primary metagenome ERZ808240 (study PRJEB31516, sample SAMN03275571) | gut metagenome | biome: mammalia-associated habitat; material: feces | host: Papio cynocephalus | place: Kenya | collected 2012-08-06 ...
CGATCGAGGAAGTCAAGGACAAGCTTGAGTCCATGGGCCTGAGCCTGAAGGCTTAATGCTTCGCATATTGAGGAGAAACTAGACCATGCGTCACAACGTCAAGAAGGGCCTGAAGCTCGGCACCGATGCGAGCCACACCAAGGCCATGAAGAAGAGCCTTGCCAAGGCTCTCTTCGAGAACGATCGCATCAAGACGACCGAGACCCGCGCCAAGGCGCTGCGCTCCGTTGTCGAGCCGATCATCACCTGGGCTAAGAAGGGCGACCTGCACTCTCGTCGTCTCGCCATCGCCAAGCTCGGCGATAAGCAGCTCGTTGCCGAGATTTTCGACAAGGCTGCTCAGGGTATGTGGCAGGACCGCAACGGCGGTTACACCCGCATCATGAAGCTCGGCAAGCGCAAGGGCGACAACGCTCCGATCGTCATCATGGAGCTCGTCACCGAGCCCTGCACCCCCAAGGCCAAGAAGGCTGCTCCGGCCCCCAAGAAGGCCGCTGCTCCCAAGAAGGTCGAGGAGGCTCCCGCTGCCGAGGCTGAGGAGAAGGCTGAGTAGACTTACCGTCTGCATACGCTATATTCGGAGGGGTACGTTCGCGTGCCCCTTTTTTATTGTCGCGGTGCTGCATCTGTAGCGGCCGATTGCGCCTCGCTGACCTGTTACGTGCGGAACTAGGTGCCCATACGGGTGAATTTTGGAAATGGATGTCGATATGGCAGGGGAGACCCATTACAACGTGATCGACGAGCTCGATGCGACGCTCGTCTTTAAGGTCGCCTATGACGGCGAGCCCTATAGCGGTTTTGCCGAGCAGCCCGGACAGACCACGGTCGCCGGCGAGTTGCGTCGCGCCATCGAGACCCTGTTGCGGCGTCAGATCGATCTCACGTGCGCCGGGCGCACGGACGCCGGTGTCCATGCCGTCGCCCAGTACATCAGCGTGCCCGTGACAAGCGACGAGCTCGCGCTCACGCGCCGCAGATGGCTCCGGGCTCTGGATGCCCTGCTCCCACGTTCCATCGCCGTAACGGAGGTATACCGGGCCCGTAAAGGCTTTTCCGCCCGCTTTGACGCCCGTTCCCGTACCTATACCTACCGCATCGCCGCCCGCGATGCGCGTCCCGTTCTTTCTCGGGGCGCCGTCTGGTGGCACCGCTATCCGCTCGATGTCGAGGCGATGAAGGCGGCCTGTCCCGCGCTTATCGGCGAGCAGGATTTCAAGAGCTTCTGCAAGGTCGCATCCGCCGTTGGCAAGCCGACCCATCGTTGTGTCATGCGCGCCGAGTTCGGACGCGAGGTCGCTTTCGGTGAGGATATCCTCACCTTCACCATCGAGGGCAATGCCTTTTTGCACTCGATGGTCCGCACGATCGTGGGAACGCTGGTTGAGATCGGTTCGCATCGTCGCGCCCCATCCTGGATGCGGGAGGTCATCGATGCATGCGACCGAACGGCGGCGGGCCCCACCGCCCCTGCGTGCGGCCTTACCTTCATGGCGGTTGATTATGATCCTGCGGAGCTTACGCTCCTCTCGTGATACATCGTTAGCGAGCCCCTCGGCTTTTACGCAATAACTTTCTTGCTGACTCAAGCGTTTTTGTGACGACTCATGTGTCAGGTGCGTGTTGAACATCTGTACTTGGCGTGCATCTTGCGTGGTGCACGGGGTGCAATTATCTCGGTGCTACCATGGAAAAAGTTATCGGTTCCACCGGGAGGATGGATAGTTTGCGTCGACGTGCCACAGCTCCACGCTTGACCGTGGTCCTCGCTGTCGAGGGCGCGTCCGAGTATGCTTTGCGCGCGATCGAGAGTGTGCAGGCAGAGGATATCCATGACCTTCAGTTCGTTATCGTCAAAGGTGACGCGACTCCCGGCGTGGCGCATGAGCTCAAGACCGTTGCTGATCGCGATATCCATGTCGACGTGGTCGAGAGCCCAGATGCGGGCTTGTCCGCTTGCTTTGAGCGGGGTTTCGCGGAATCACGCGGTCGCTATGTCGCCTTCATGCGCGACTTTGATTGGTTCGCCCCCAAGGCGCTTGATCGTTGTCTTAAGCTGGCCCTCGATCGTGAGGCCGACATCGTCTTCCCCAGCGTTTCCTTTGATCGCTATGACATCCACCACGAGCGTCATTCACGCATGGTGGGGGAGGGCTCCTTTATCCATTCCGGTCGTGACGAGTTACGTGACGGTCTCTGCGACCTGATAGCCTCCGGTCGCATCGCCCAGTCGATGGGCGCCATGTTCAAGCGTTCGACATTGGACGTCCTGGGCGCGTCCTCGACCGCACCGAGTCAACTGAGCCTGGTCGCGCGCGCCTATTCGATTTCGCAGACGGTCTGCGCTGACGACAAGGCGATTTTCCATACCTCTGCGGCGGCGATTGCCGAATCGTTCGATCCCGCGATGTTCAATCGCGCCTGCGCGGATGCGAACGCACTGCGAGACCTTCTTGACGCGTTTGCCCTCGATGTCTCGAGCGATGCCGGGCGTGCCTGCGAGACGGCCTTCTTTGGGGCGCTCGTCGCCTGTATCGAGAATCTCTGCTTGAGCCCGCATTCGATCTCCTCGATCGAGCGCAATGCACGTCTTAAGGACATGCTCGATGCGTCCCGTACCCGCGAGATGGTGGAGGCGCTCAAGTCGCACCGTCGCGATCTGGGCCTTATGTTCCAGCCCATTGCCTCCGCCAAGCCGCTCTCCTGCATCATTCGCTCGCATGTGGCGGATTTTCTCAACCTTTCGATGAATAAAACGGCCTAGTTTTCTCGGGCGCTTTCATAATCAACCTGCATTTAATCATGTCGAAATGGAATCCTATTCACATTTATGCTCGTTGAGCGCTAAACTATCCAAATAATTTGAAATCAGAGACCGCCCCGGGGTGAAGACGTCGCATGGCAAAGAAACGTAACGGCAGGCAGGATGCCATTCGAGATATCGTCCGCAACAAGGATGTCCGCACGCAACGCGTCCTCGTGGACGAGCTGCGCGCCTGCGGCTTCGATTGTACGCAGGCAACCGTGTCTCGCGATATCGCCGATATGGGGCTCAGGAAGCTCCCTGAGGGCATCTATGTCCTTGCTGAGGACCTGCATCTCCAGCGTATGGTCTCCGAGCTCGTGACGGGCGTTCTACGCACCGATAACCTCGTGCTCATCAAAGCTCAGCCGGGAACGGCGTCGGGTATCGCCGCAGCGGTCGATGCGGCAGAGCTTCCGGATGTGCTGGGCTCCCTTGCCGGTAACGACACCATCCTGGTGATCGCCCAGACCGCGGAGGACGGCGAGCGCTTGGAGGCGCTCATCAATAAGCTGAGTAACGCTCGGAGTAAGTAGTTACGCCGTTTTGACCAACGGCGTAACTATTCGACGCTGCGCCGGCCCCAAGCACCCGACCTTGCCGCTCAAACCGTCGCTCGCGTACAAAAGTACGCGTCGCTCCTCTTTCGCGGCAATCTCGGGCACTTGTGACCGGCTCGCTGACTTATGCTCGACCTCGGATTTGTTTATCGTTGGCTTGTTGAATTTAAATAATCGCTTGTTCCTCATATTGAAACAAAACGGCGCGGCTCGGAGTTTTCCGGGCCGCGCCGTTTGCGTTGCGCTCTGTTGCGGAGACGGGGCTATTCGGTCGTTCCCGATTCGCCGCCGGTGCCGCCGGCGTCTCCGCCTTCGCCGCCGGACGTGCCGCCGCCGGTCGTTCCATCAGTCGAGGGCGTCGCCGTACCGGTGCCGGTCGAGGTTCCGTTGCCGGTGGTTTCGGTCGTGCTGTTGCCATAGTTGTTATTGGTCGAGTAGCCGTTGCCGTAGGTGTTCGAGTCGATGCTGCTGCTATTGTTCGACGATCCCGTCGACGAGCTCTTGGAGGAGCTGTATTTGTTGGCCGAGCTACTCGTGTTCGAGAACTTCCATTCGGAGTTGTTCTTATACGTGGGCGCCGTGCCGGTGGGGAACTCCTCGTGTGCTTGGCCGGCGAGGACGGTGTCCATGAACTTCTTGAAGACGGGGAGGTTCGTCTGGTCTCCGAGCAGGTCCTGACCCCACTTCTGGATGGGGATCTCGCCGGCGGTGTAGCCGGTCCACATGGCGACGGAGAGCTGCGGGGTGTAGCCGCAGAACCAGAGGTTGGTCGTGTCGTCGGTGGTGCCCGTCTTACCGGCGACGGGCTGGTCGACGGAGAGCGCGCCGGCCACGCCGGTGCCCTGGCCCTTGAGGACGCCCGAGAGGACGTCGGTCACGGCCGCCGCCTCGCCCGAGGTGAGCACCTGGGTCGGGTTGTCGGTGTGCTGGTAGAGGACCGAACCCGTGCGCGAGTCGATCTCGGTGATGGCGATCGGCTGGCGATAGTCGCCGCCGTTCGCGAACGTGGCGTAGGCGCTCGCCATCTCGAGCGGCGAGATCGAGCCGGTACCGAGCGTCATGACGGGCACGTCCTCGATATTGTCCTTGGCCGTGTCGATGCCGAGTTTCTTGACGAGCGAGATGATCTTCTGGTTGCCGACGGCCTCAGCCACCTGCACGTAGCCGGTGTTGGAGGAGTAGGCCGTCGCCTGCTTGAGCGAGATGTAGCCGTAGCTCTCGTTACCGTAGTTCTCGACCTTGGTGTTGCTCGAGTTCTTGAGCGTGAGCGGCGACGCGCAATTGACGGTGATGTCGGGGTTCATGCCGTTTTGGATGGCCGTGGCGAGCGTGAACGCCTTGAATGTCGAACCCACGGGGCGCTTGGCCGTCGCGTGGTTCACGTGCTGGTCGTCCGCGTTGTAGTCGTAGCCGCCCACCATGCACTTGATGTAGCCCGTCTTGGGGTCGACGACGACCATGCCCATGTCGAGGCCGTCGAGATTGAGGATATCGAGGCGCTCCTTGACCGCGCTCTCGGCCACCTGCTGCATCGTGGGGTCGATGGTCGTCTTGACGGTGAGTCCGCCCTTGAAGAGCACGTCGGTCGAGAACTCCTGCTCGAGGAGCTGCTTGACGTAGGCGACGAAATAGGGCTGCGAGTACACCTCGACGCCCGAGCCCGAGATCTCGGTGACGTTGAGCTGGATGGGCTCGGCCTGTGCGGCGTCGTGCTCCTCCTGGGTGATATGCCCCAGGCGCAGCATGTTGTCGAGCACCTTGTTGCGGCGGGAGAGGGCGAGGTCGGGGTTGACGGTGGGGTCGTACTGCGACGGCGAGTTGGGGAGGCCGATGAGCAGCGCCGCCTCGGAGAGCGTGAGGTCTTTGGCGCTCTTGGAGAGGTAGGTCTCGGCCGCCGCCTCGATGCCGTAGGCGCCGTGGCCGTAGTAGATGGTGTTGAGATACATCATGAGGATGTCGTCCTTGGAGTAGACCTCCTCCATCTTGACGGCGATGTAGGCCTCGCGGACCTTGCGCTCGATCGTGGAGTCGAACTGCTCCTCGGAGAGGATCGTGTTGCGCACGAGCTGCTGCGTGATGGTCGAAGCACCCTCGTGGCCGCCGCTGAGCGTGGCGACTGCGGCGCGCGCGATACCCCAGAGGTCGATGCCGCCGTGCTCGTAGAAGCGCTCGTCCTCGACGTCGACGGTGCCCTGCAGGACGTAGGGCGAGACGTTGTCCTTGGTGACGGACTTACGGTTCTGCGTGTAGAAGCTGGCGAGCTTGTTGCCGTTGCAGTCGACGATCTCGGTCGGCTCCGACACGAGGTAGGCGTTTGCGTCGGTGTAGTCGGGAAGGTCCGACAGCCAGCGGGTGACGTTGCCGACCATGCCGACGCCGAAGGCGACGCCCGCGATGAGCAGGAAACCCAGCAGAGACAGCAGGACGGTGGGGACGATGTGCCTCTTGGCGCGTCGGCGGCGGTTGCGCTCGCGTGGACCCATGGATGACCTCCAGATATGTCATGCCGGCGCACCGTTGCGGCCGACAGGATGGACATAAGTTATTACACGATAAACCATGCCCGTGCCGCGGGCCCTCATGTATGCTGGAGTGCGTTAATTTCCAGAGGGTGTGCATACCTGATACGGCCGGATGACGGGGTGGTTTCGCGTGGTTGGACAGTGCGTGGGCAAGGCTGCGGCGTCCGAGCTCCTGGCGCCCGCGGGCGGGCTCGACCAGTTGCTCGCGGCGGTGGCCGCGGGGGCCGATGCCGTGTACGCGGGACTCGGCGGCTTCAACGCCCGGGTGAGCGCGCACGGCTTCACCGACGAGGAGTTCGCCCGCGGCGTCGCGGTGGCGCACGCCCATGGCGTGCGGGTCTACGTGACGCTCAACGTCTTCGTGTTCGACGATGAGCTCGAGGCCGCCGTGGCGCTCGGGCGCCGCGCCTGCGGCCTGGGGGCCGATGCACTCATCGTGGCCGATCCGGGTCTCGTGCGGGCGCTCCGCCGCGCGATGCCCGGCGTCGAGATCCACCTGTCAACCCAAGCGGGGGTGCACTCGCCGGCCGCGGTCGAGCTCGCCTCTCGCGAACTCGGTGTCGAGCGTGTGACCACGGCGCGCGAGCTCACCGTGGGTGAGATCGCCGCGCTCTGCGCCACGGGCGTCCCTATCGAGGTCTTCTGCCACGGGGCGATTTGCATCGGCTACTCGGGGGCGTGCGAGTTCTCGGCGCTGCGCCGGGGCCGCTCCGCCATGCGCGGCGATTGCACGCAGCCGTGCCGTCTTTCCTACGGGCTCGTCGATGACGAGGGACGAGACTGCGCGACCGTCGAGGGGGATAAGCTCCTCTGTCCGCGCGACTACCTGGGCATCATGCATCTGCCCGAGCTCGTCGCGGCCGGCGTGTCCTCGCTCAAGATCGAAGGACGCATGAAGAACCCCGATTACGTCTTCAACGTCGTGCGCTGCTGGCGCCGCGCTCTCGACATGGCGACCGCGGGCGCCTGGGACGAGGAGGCGGCCCGCGGCATCGTGCGCGAGCTCGGCCGCTCCTTCAACCGCGGGTTCACCGACGCCTACCTGTGCGCTCGATCGGGCACGGAGCTCATGAGCCTCGAGCGCAGCATCAACCAGGGCGTGCGCGTGGGCAGGCTCGCTGCGGTCGCGCGCGAGGAGGTCACGGTCGCGCTCGACGCGCCTGTCGCCGCAGGGGATACGCTCGAGATCAGGTTCTATCCCGGTGCGGACGCCCTGCCCGACGTGCCTAAACGTTGGCCCCAGGTGCCGTGCCCCGTCGATGCGGCGGCGGGCGAGCTCGTGCGCGTGCGATGCAAGCGCAAGGTCGATGCGGGTTGCGAGGTCTATCTGATCCGCAGCGCGGGCGTGCTGGCGGAGACTGCCGCGGCGCTCGAGCTCATGCGTGCCGAGGCCGCCGCGGTCGAGCTGCCGGGCGACTGGGGGGAGGACGGGGACGCCGGCGCGGCCACCGTGCCGTTGGAACCCGGGTCGATCGTAGGCGGTGGCGTCTCTGGGGCTTTAGGCTCTGAACGGTTCGCCGTCGATGCCTGCCCCCGACTTCGGGTGGCCGGTACCCCCGCAGAGGCCGCGCACGCGTTGATGGCGGGGGAGCGCGAGGTCGCCGTCTATGCCTGGCGGCTTCTCGACGATGCTGATGCGTGGACCCCGCTGCTCGGCCGGCTGACCGTCGTTCTCGACGAGGTGTGCCGCGCGGTGGATGAGGGGTGCGTACGGCGCCTCATGCGAAATACCCGACGCGTCGTCTGCCGCAACCTCGGCGAGGTCGCGCTGGCGCGTAAGCTGGGGATGCCGTTCGACGTGGCGGCGCCGGTCTTCTGCGCAAACCGCGGGACCCTCTCCTGGTTGCGGTGCTTGGGGGCGGAGCGTGTGTTCCTGCCGGCCGAGATCGTGCCCGGGGACGCGGCACTGCCGCGTGCGGCATCGCTTCTCGCCGAGCCCGCCGTGGTGGGACCCGTCGACGTGGACACCCCCGAGCTCATAGTCTCCGAGCATTGCCTGCTCACGGCGGAGGGCCCGTGTACGGGGGATGATGCCCCGGGCACGTGCGCGGCCTGCCCGCGGCGTCGCGACGCGCGCTTCCTCGTCGAGCGGGACGGGACGCGCCTGCCCGTGTACGTGGATGCGCTCGGACGGACGAGGATTTTCCAAGCATGATTGCTCGGCCGCTGCCTCTTTTCGCTATCATATGTGCGTTTATGAACTTCAAGCACCGCCTGCATGAAGGGCGAGGGTGCTATCGGTTAAGGAGGATACATGCTGTCTGTTGACGAGCAGATGCGTATCATCACCTCGGGTGCGGCCCAGATCGTCCCCGAGGCGGACCTGCGTAAGAAACTCGAGAAGGGCACGCCGCTCACCATCAAGCTCGGCGTCGACCCTACGAGCCCCGACCTGCACCTCGGTCATGCCGTCCCGCTGCGCAAGATGCGCCAGTTCCAGGACCTTGGACACAAGGTCACGCTCATCATCGGCAACGGCACCGCCTTCATCGGTGACCCGTCGGGCAAGAACTCCACGCGCCCGCAGCTCTCGCAGGAGCAGATCGAGGCCAACGCCGAGACCTATGTCTCCCAGGCCATGAAGATCCTCGACCCCGAGAAGACCACCGTTGTCCACAACGGCGACTGGATCCTCTCCATGGACCTCGCCAAGCTCCTGCAGATCTGCTCCAAGTTCACCGTCGCCCGCATCCTCGAGCGCGACGACTTCACCAAGCGCTACCAGTCGCAGACGCCGATCGCCCTGCACGAGTTCCTGTATCCCGTGATGCAGGCCTACGACTCCGTCATGGTCAAGGCCGACGTCGAGATGGGCGGCACCGACCAGCTCTTCAACCTGCTCGCCGGCCGCGAGCTCATGGAGAAGATGGGCATGGAGCCGCAGATCGCGCTCACGATGCCGCTCCTCGAGGGCACCGACGGCGTGCGCAAGATGTCCAAGTCCTACGGCAACTACATCGGTCTCACCGACGAGCCCAAGGATATGTTCGGCAAGACGATGTCCATCCCCGACGAGATGATCGGCAAGTACTACCGCCTGGCGAGCTCGCTTGCCCCGGCCGAGGTCGACAAGATCGACGCCGCGCTGGCCGACGGCTCCGCCGATCCTTACGAGCTCAAGCGCGCCCTCGGCCGCGATCTGTGCGACACCTACCACGGTGCCGGCGCCGGCGACGAGGCCCAGGCGGAGTTCGACCGCGTCTACAAGAAGGGCGAGGTCGCGGAGTTCCCCGAGAAGCACGTCGAGCTCTCGCTCAACGACGAGGGCAAGATCTACCTCGCCGGGCTCCTCAAGGACCTCGGTCTCTCGGCAAGCGCCGGTCAGGCCCGCCGCGACATCGACGGCGGCGGCGTCAAGATCAACGGTGTCGCCGTGGCTCCCAAGAGCTACAACATCGACCCGTCCGAGCTCAAGCTGGGCGACACGCTTTCCGTGGGCAAGCGCAAGGGCTTCAAGCTCGTTTAGTTACGCGGTTTTGACAAACCACGTAACCGCTTGACGCTGCAAACCCGTCAGCGCGGCAATCTGACGTTCAATCGTCGGTCGCGTGCCAAAGTGCGCTTCCCTCCTCTTTCACGTCACCTTGCTCGCCCTGGCGGGTTTTCGCTGTCGTGGTCTCGACCTGTGACACCCGTGTTGTTCGAACGCTCATCGGGGAAGGGTTCATATGGTCGGACGTTTGAAACAGTCCCAAACGTCTGACCATATGAATCTGTCCCAAATAGTCGGTAGCTGGCGCCTATCTTAAACATACATCCCTACAGAAAATATAGGGAAATGGGATATAATTCCGAGCCACTATACGCTTGCACGGAGAGACTGGTGGTCGAGATGGGTACATCGCTCAGGGATATCGCGCGCATCGCGGGCGTGTCGCCGGCGACGGTCTCGCGCGTGCTCAACGATCCCGCGCATCGCACGGCGTCTCAGGAGACACGCGACCTCATCTGGAAGATCGCCCGCGAGCACAACTACATCCCCAACCAGGCAGCCCGGGCGCTCAAGCGCGGCGAGGCCGAGGCGGCCGCATCGGTGCCTTACATCGACGTGCTCATGACGCGCTCGGGAAAGCGGAGTTCGAATCCGTTTTTCAACGAGCTTCTCCGTAACGTCGAGCACGAGGTGCATGCGCACGAGGGCGTGATCGTCAACGTGTGGTACGAGACCGACCTGGCAGACACCCGGCGCCATCGCCGTGCCGATGTCGACCGGCTGCTCGGTGAGATCGCCCCAAACGGGAACGCGAATGCCGATCCGGACCAAGCGAGACCCCAGGGACTCGTGGTCATCGGCCGCTGCAACCGTGAGGCCCTCAAGGCCCTCGCCTCCCGATACCGCGCCGTCGTATCCATCAATCGCTCGAGCTGCGATTTCGCGGTGGACGAGGTCACCTGCGACGGTGCGCGCATCGCGGCGATATCGGTCGACTATCTGGCGGGACTCGGGCATCGGCATATCGGTTACGCGGGCGAGTGCGTGGCCGAGCCGCGTTACCGTGGCTTCCAGGCGGCCCTGACGCGCCACGATCTTGTGCTCGACCCGTCTGCGGTGGTCGAATGCGAGCCCAGCGAGGTTTCGGCCAAACGGGTCCTGGATGAGCTCTCCCGTCTGGACGACCCGCCCACGGCTGTGATATGCGGCTCGGATACGCTCGCACTCGGCCTCATGAGGAGGCTGTCGCTGCAGGGACATCGCTACTGGTGGCCCTCGGTCATCGGGTGCGACGACATCGAGGAGGGGCAGTTCGTGCGCCCCATGCTCACCACGGTGGGCATGCCCAAGCGCGACATGGCGCATATGGCCTGCAACCTGATGTTCGACCGCCTGGCGGGCGGGCATCGCGAGCCCGCGCGCGTCGAGGTGCCCGCGCGCCTCATGGTGCGCGAGAGCTGCGTGCGCGTGTCGAGCGCCGATCAGATCGAGTACATCATCTAGCGACCGGGCCGCCCGCAACGGGGCGGCCCCTTTGCTTTGGGCGTCTTGTACTGTTTCAGATGTTTTCATAGTTTGAGGGCTAGATGTCACCGTGCGGGCGCGCTGTAGCCGAGAGAGCGGCTATGAACAGCGGATATGATGAGAAAACGTTTGCACGTATATCGCTTTGGCGGCAGGTGTATCGCCGGCCGATTCGGTACCCTCCCGGCTGGCGGGATTCCATGGGCCGTGGGCACGGCGCGGTGCGTGCCCCGCTCTGTCGCCGATGCCGTGCGCTGCAAACGCTTTCACGGAAAAGCGCCGTCGCCTTTGCGCTCTCCCCGGATACTCCTGGAGGAAGAGACGGGAGGGCCGGATATGCAAATGGAGTCATTGGAAGCCGACGTGCTGGTCATCGGCGGCGGCACCGCCGGATGCGCGGCAGCGATCGAGCTGGGGCGCGCCGGCAGGCGGGTGTTGGTGGTCGAGAAGGCCAACATCAGGCGAAGCGGCTGCTTGGCGGCGGGGGTCAACGCCCTTAACGCCTATATCACCAGGGGGCACACGCCGCAGGACTACGTCGACTACGCGCGGCGCGATGCGGCCGGCATCATCCGCGGCGACCTCGAGCTCACGATGAGCGAGGGGCTCAACGAGGCGACCCGAGAGCTCGAGGACCTGGGGCTCGTGATCCTCAAGGACGAGAACGGCGAGTACGTGGCCCGCGGCCAGCGAAACATCAAGATCAACGGCGAGAACATCAAGCCGCTTCTCGCGCGTGCCGTGGCGGGGCAGAAGAGCGTGCGCGTTCTCAACCATGTGAACGTGACGGACTACCTGCTGGACGGGAACCGCGTGTGCGGCGCCGTCGGCTTCGGTGTGCGCGACGGGCGTGCGTACGTGCTGCGCGCCGGGGCGACGATCATCGCCACGGGCGGTGCGGCCGGGCTCTACCGCCCCAACAACCCCGGGTTCTCGCGGCACAAGATGTGGTATCCGCCGTTCAACACCGGTGCCGGCTACGCAATGGGCATCGAGGCGGGTGCCGAGATGACGACCTTCGAGATGCGCTTCATCGCCCTGCGCTGCAAGGACACCATCGCCCCCACGGGGACCATCGCCCAGGGGGCTCATGCGCCGCAAGTGAACGCGTTGGGTGAGAACTACGAGCAGAAGTACGGCCTCACCACGTCGCAGCGAGTGTGGGGCACCACGCAGGAGGGGCTCGAGGGGCGCGGACCCTGCTACCTCAAGACCGAGGGCATCTCGGCCCAGGCCGAGCAGGACCTCTACCGTGCCTATCTCAACATGGCGCCCTCCCAGACGCTGCGATGGATCGAGCAGGGCGCCGGCCCGGCAACGCGAAACGTCGAGGTCGAGGGGACGGAGCCCTATGTGGTGGGCGGGCACACGGCGAGCGGCTACTGGGTCGATACCGATCGCGCCACCACGCTGCCGGGACTCTTCGCCGCGGGCGACGTGGCGGGCGGCTGCCCGCAAAAGTACGTGACGGGCGCCCTCGTCGAGGGCAAGATCGCGGCGCGGGCGGCGTCGAGGTGGCTCGAGCGCGGCACATTCGGCGTCGCGCCCGGCGCCTCGACCGCGGATGCCATGGGTGCCGCGGGTGTCGTGGGACAACGGGGCGCGACCCCGCCCGCTGCGGAAGAACGGGCCCGTGCGATCATCGAGGGTTACGCGGCCTATCTCGCCCGCGACCCGCGTGAGGCCACGTTCACCTGCGACGAGCTCGAGGAGGCCATGCAAAAGGTGATGGACGAGTACGCGGGCGGGATCTCGGCCCGATACCGCTTCAACGGGCGGCAGCTGGCTCTGGCGGCCAAGCAGATCTCCGAGCTCAAGCCCTTGGCGGCGATGCTCGCCGCCCGCGATCCCGGAGAACTCATGCGCATCTTCGAGCTGCGCGAGCGCCTGACGGTCTGCGAGGCGCTGATCGCGCACCTGGGCGCGCGGCACGAGACCCGATGGCACAGCTTCGACGAGAATGCCGACTACCCGCAGATGTCCGACGACGGGCTCTGCTATATCAACTCCAGGCGAAGGCCCGACGGCACGTATCAGATCATCCGTCGCGACCTGGTGGGAGAGGGGGAGCGCTATGAGCATCAGAATCGATCCTGAGCGCTGCATCGGATGCGGACGCTGCACGGAGGCGTGCCCGGGAAACCTTCTGGACCTGGTTCCGCGCGTTTGCGCGGAGAATCCTTCTGGGGATGTCGGCGGACACGTGGGCGGAGATACCGACGGAAGCGCCGGACTCGGTGTCGCGGAAAGCGCACCCGGGTGCATCGCCGGGAATGCCGATGCCTCCGCCGTCGGCCGCACGGCGCGCATCGAGCGCCCGCGCGACTGCTGGGGCTGCACGTCCTGCCTCAAGGAGTGCCCGGCGGGGGCCATCTCCTTCTACCTGGGGGCCGATATGGGCGGTCGCGGCGGCACACTCTCGGCGAGTTTCGAAGGCAGCGTCTGCCATTGGCTTATCGAGAAGCCCGACGGTGGCGTCGTCCGCATCGACGTCGACGGGCGCGACGCCAACAAGTACTGATAAGACGAAAGACCGCCGGCCGGCGTCAAGCGACGCGCGGAACCCGGCGATAGTGAGGAAGTGCTCTATGACGAACATGACACATCTGGACGAACTCGAGGCGGAGGCCATCTACATCATGCGCGAGGTCGCGGCCGAGTGCGAGCGCCCCGTGATGCTCTATTCGATCGGGAAGGACAGCTCGGTCATGCTGCATCTGGCGCTCAAGGCCTTCTATCCCGAGAAGCCGCCGTTCCCCTTCCTGCACATCGACACCACGTGGAAGTTCCACGAGATGATCGAGTTCCGCGACCGCATCGCGCGCGAGAAGGGCATCACGATGCTCACCTACACCAACGAGGCGGGCAAAGCGTCGGGCATCAACCCGTTCAACGGCGGCTCGGCCTACACCGACATCATGAAGACCCAGGCGCTCAAACAGGCACTCAAGAAGTACGGGTTCACCGCGGCCTTTGGCGGCGGGCGCCGCGATGAAGAGAAGAGTCGCGCCAAGGAGCGTATCTTCTCGTTTCGAAACGAGGCTCAGGCGTGGGATCCCAAGAACCAGCGCCCTGAGATGTGGAAGCTCTACAACACGCGCATCAAACTCGGGGAGAGCATGCGCGTGTTCCCCATCTCCAACTGGACCGAGGCGGATATCTGGCAGTACATCAAACGCGAGGGGATCGAGATCGTGCCGCTCTACTTCGCGGCGGTGCGACCGGTCGTGCATCGCGACGGCAACATCATCATGGTCGACGACGACCGTTTCGAGTTTCGTCCCGGCGAGAAGGTCGTCGAGGAGAAGGTGCGCTTTCGCACGCTCGGCTGCTATCCGTTGACGGGAGCCGTCAAATCGAACGCCGACACGCTCGACGAGATCATCGAGGAGACCTTGGGCGCCGTGTCGTCCGAGCGCACGAGTCGCGTCATCGACCGCGACGGCGGCGAGGGCTCGATGGAGAAGCGCAAGAAGGAAGGGTATTTCTAGGCGGGGCCGCGCATGCCGAGACCCTTCTGCGAGAGGAACGTTATGAAAGACTTGCTTAAATTCATCACCTGCGGAAGCGTCGACGACGGCAAGTCGACGCTCATCGGACATCTTCTGTACGATGCCAAGCTCGTCTATGCCGACCAAGAGCGCGCGCTCGAGCTCGAGTCAAAGGCCGGCAGCCGCTCCGGCAAACTCGACTACGCGCTCTTGCTCGACGGGCTCACGGAGGAGCGCGAGCAGGGCATCACGATCGATGTCGCCTACCGCTACTTCAATACCGACCGCCGTAGCTTCATCGTCGCGGACTGCCCGGGACACGAGGAATACACCCGCAACATGGCCGTGGGGGCGAGCTTCGCCCAGCTCGCCGTGATCCTCATCGATGCGAGCAAGGGCGTGCTCGTGCAGACGCGTCGGCACACGCGCATCTGCGCCCTCATGGGCATCAGGCATTTCATCTTCGCGGTGAACAAGATGGACCTCGTGGGTTACGACGAGTCCGTGTTCCGTGCGATCGAGGCCGAGGTGGGGAAGTTGGCGCGCGAGCTCAAGCTCGAGGATGTCGTGCTCATCCCGCTCTCGGCGACCGAGGGCGACAACGTCACCGAACCCTCGGCGCATACCGGGTGGTACCGCGGTAGGACGCTGCTGGCGCAACTCGAGGAGGTCGATGTCGACGACGCCCGGGATGAGCGCGGGTTCTACCTGCCCGTGCAGCGCGTGTGCCGCCCCGATCGGACGTTCCGCGGGTTCGAGGGGCAGATCGAGGCGGGGGAGGTGCGCGTGGGCGACGAGCTCACCGTGCTTCCCAGCGGAGAGCGCGCCCGCGTCAAGGGCATCCTCGTGGGCGATGCGCCCGCGGATTCCGCCGGCGCGGGACGAGCGGTCACCGTCTCGCTCGACCGCGAGGTCGACGTGTCACGCGGCTGCGTGCTCGCCGCCGGGGTCGGTATACCCGTGGCCGACCGCTTCGAGGCGACGGTGCTGTGGATGGACGACGTCCCGCTCGTTCCGGGAGGGGACTACCTGGTCAAGCTGGGGACCAAGCTCATCGCCGGCGTGGTCGAGCAGGTTGAGTTCAGCATCGACGTCAACACCGGCGCGCGGCATGCGGCGGCGCGCCTCGAGAAGAACGTCCTGGCGCGCGTGCGGGTGAGCCTGCTGCAACCGATCCCCATCGACACGTTCGCGTCCCACCGCGCGCTCGGTGAGTTCATATTGATCGACCGCGTCTCGAACATGACGTCCGCCTGCGGCACGGTGACGGAGGTCCAGGAGGGGGCGTCCGCGCAGCTGGACGAGGTGACGCCCACGTCGCGCGCGCACCGGTTGGGACAGCACGCCCTGGCGGTCGTGTTCGGCGATGACGAGGCCGATGCGGCGCTTCTGAGCGCGGTGGAGGCGAACCTCAGGTATCAGGGGCGCTACACCTCCCGGGTGACCGAGGCGGCCGGCGAGGCCCTCCTGGGTGCCGCCGCGGCGCTGGTCGAGGCGGGGCTTGTGGCCTTGGTGCTCGCCGGCCCCGCTGACCGCGGGGCCGTGTCGAAGGCCCTGGGGGCCCATGCGCTCGATGCGCGCGAGCTGCCGCTTGCCGAGGGTACGCGTGCCGTCGCGCGTGCGATTTTCGAGGCAACGCGCCCCGTCTATGACGAGGACTGGTCCGATTTCGGCGGGCTCTAGGCACACTGCCGGCGATTTGCGCATCTGCGCTAGCCGCCATCCCCGAGCGGGATGGCGGCTTTTTTGTTGCCGACCGCTTATGTCGTTTCACATGCTTTCGCGTATCACGGGTGACGTGGTGCGGTTCAGCGCGGTAACGATATCTCTTACCTGCGGTGAAACGTTTGCATGAGACGGTGCGAAACAGATGGATGACCGGGTTTCATGGATCCCGACGCGTCCGATCGCGGTCCCGGTACCCCCGTTTTCCGTGATATGCGAGCGCCGTGAAACATCCGTGAAAACGCTTGCATGCAAAGTCGCTCGGCGGCCCTCGGCCGACCGCCATAGTGTTCAACCAGGGAAGCGACCGCGACCGTGCGGGACGCTCCGGCAACGACGAAGACGATGGATGGGGGTCGAGAACGATGGACGCCATAAAGCTGTTGCGATGTATGCGGGGCGGCAGGCGAATGCCCGCGGGCGTGACGCGCGAGGCGCGTCGGCGCCCATAACCCGACCGAGATGATTTTCACGGGGCCGCGACCGGCCCCGAATGCAAAGGAGCAACCACCATGTCCAGCAACCTCGACAACTTCAAGAACATCGACCGGCGCAACTTCCTCAAGCTGACGGGAGCGAGCGGCCTTGCCTTCCTGGGCATGGGGCTCAGCGCCTGCGGCGCCACGGGCGCGAGCGCCAAGACCGGCTCCGCCGCGGGTTCCGCGAATGCTTCCAAGAAGAAGGTCACCATCACCAACGTCTCCTACGACCCCACGCGCGAGCTCTATGCCTCGTATAACAAGATCTTCGCCGAGTACTGGAAGAAAAAGAAAGGCCAGGACATCGAGATCACCCAGTCCCACGGCGGCTCGGGCAAACAGGCGCTCGAGGTCGCAAACGGTCTCAAGGCCGATGTGGTGACCCTCGCCCTGGAGTGGGACGTCCAGTCGCTCGTCGACGCGGGTCTCATCAAGGACGGCTGGGTCGAGAAGTTCCCCAAGGATTCGAGCCCCTACACGTCGACCATCGACTTCCTGGTGCGCAAGGGCAACCCCAAGGGCATCAAGGACTGGAACGACCTCGTGCGCGAGGGCGTGGGCGTCATCACGCCCAACCCCAAGACCTCGGGCGGCGCGCGGTGGAATTACCTGGCGGCATGGGCATGGGCCAAGAAGAAGTACGAAGGCGACGAGGACAAGATCAAGGACTTCGTCAAGAAGCTCTACGCCAACGTCCTCGTGCTCGACTCCGGTGCCCGCGGCGCCACCACGACCTTCGTCGAGAACGGCCAGGGCGACGTACTGATCGCCTGGGAGAACGAGGCGTACCTCTCCATCCAGGACCACCCCGACGACTTCGAGATCGTGACGCCCTCCCTCTCGATTTTGGCCCAGCCCTCCGTCGCCGTGGTCGACGAGGTCGTGGACGAGCGCGGGACCCGCGACGTGGCGACCGCCTACCTCAAGCACCTGTACTCCAAGGAGGCGCAGCGCCTCGCCGGCAAGAGCTGGTACCGTCCGTCCGACCCCGACGTGCTCGCCGAGTTCAAGGACACGTTCCAGGACCTGGAGCTCGTGAAGATCTCGGACTTCGGCGGCTGGAAGAAGGCTCAGAAGACCCATTTTGCAGACGGTGGCACGTTCGACGAGATCTACACGGGTTCGGGCAGATAACGAGGCTTGCGGCGCGAAGGCGCATGCAGACATATGCGGACGAGATGAGAAGGAGGAAACGATATGGCTGAGGCAAAGGCGGCGGAGCGCCGGGCGCGTCGCCGGCCACGTGTGGTACCGGGGTTCGGTATCACCGCGGCGGTGACGCTCTTCGCCGTGACGCTCATCGTCATCATCCCGCTGGCGGCGATCGCCGTGACGGGGGCCGGACTCGGCGTGGACGGATTTTGGAGCGTGGTGACGCGTCCCCGGACGCTCTCGAGCTTCGAGGTCAGTTTCGTGACGGCCCTCGTCGCGTCGCTCGTGAACGCCGTGATGGGGACGTTGCTCGCGTGGGTGCTCGTGCGCTATCGGTTCCCGGGACGTCGCATCTTGGACGGCCTGGTTGAGCTGCCCTTCGCGCTGCCCACCGCCGTGGCGGGCATCGCGCTCGCCTCGCTCACCACCGATCAGGGCTGGGTGGGGTCGATCTTCTCGGCCCACGGCATCCACATCGCCTATACCCGCGCAGGGATCACGATCGCCCTGGTGTTCGTGGGCATCCCCTTTGTGGTGCGAGCGGTGCAGCCGGTGCTCGAGAAGCTCGACCCGTCGTTCGAGGAGGCGGCGGACGTCATGGGCGCCTCCCGCTCGCAGACGTTCCGCCGCGTGATCCTGCCCGAGATCGCCCCGGCGCTGCTTTCGGGCTTTGGGCTGGCGTTGTCGCGGTGCCTCGGCGAGTACGGTTCGGTCGTGTTCATCGCGGGCAACATGCCCTTCAAGACCGAGATCGCCCCGCTTGTGATCATGGGCGAGCTGCAGGAGTTCGACTATGCGAGCGCGAGTGCCGTCGCCCTCGTGATGCTCGCGGCGGCGCTGCTCATCCTGATGGCGATGGGGCTCGCACAGGTACGGAACTCGAGGATCCTGAAAGGTGGTGAGTAGGATGGCCGACCGCATCGTCGCGCCGAAGGGTGCCGGCCGGGCCGTCACCGGCGACGCCGCCGTGTCCCCGCGGGCGCGGCGTGCCACAACCGGGCCGAACCCCTCTGCCTCCGCACACGCCGGGCGCTGCACGGCGCTCCGGCCCGGCCAGGTCGCCCTGCTCGCCGTCGCCGTCGCCTTCGTGGCGCTCATGCTCGTCCTGCCGCTTGTCTGCGTGCTCGCGACGGCCTTCCGTGACGGTGTAGACGCCTATCTCGCGGCCGTCACGGACGAGTACGCCGTCGACGCGCTCGGGCTCACCGTCGTCGCCACGGTGACGGCCGTCGCCGTGAACACCGTGTTCGGGCTCTGTGCGGCGTGGATGGTCACCAAGTTCCGCTTTCGCGGCAGGAAGCTGCTCACGGCGCTGATCGACCTTCCCATGGCCGTGAGCCCCGTGATCGCGGGCCTGTCGTTTCTTTTGGTCTTCGGCCGGCAGGCACCGCTGTACCCGCTGCTCCAGGCGGTCGGCATCGATGTCGTCTTCGCGGTGCCGGGTGTCATCCTGGCCACGACCTTCGTCACCTTCCCCTTCGTCGCCCGTTCGATCATCCCGGTGATGGAGAGCCAGGGGTCCGACGAGGAGGAGGCCGCCGCCCTCATGGGCGCACGCGGGTTCACGATCTTCCGTCGCGTCACGTTCCCGCACATCAAGTGGGCGCTGCTGTACGGCATCGTGCTCTGCACGGCACGCGCCATGGGCGAGTTCGGCGCCGTTTCCGTCGTGTCGGGCCATCTGCGCGGGCTCACCAACACCCTGCCCCTGCATATCGAGATTCTGTTCAACGAGTTCCAGTACGTGCCGGCGTTCGCGGTGTCCACCATCCTGGTGGTGCTCGCCATCGTCATCCTGATCATCAAGAGCGTGCTCGAGCGTCACCGCGAGGAGGAATAGGCAATGTACGTCGAACTGCGCGACATCAATAAGAGCTTCGGCAGCTACCAGGCATCCAGACAGGTGTCGTTTGGTGTCGAGAAAGGCACGCTCACGGCACTGCTCGGGCCGTCCGGCTCGGGCAAGACCACGATTCTGCGTATGATATCGGGCCTGGAGCAGCCCGATTCGGGCGATATCGTCATCGATGGCGCGTCCGTGGTGGACGTGCCTGCCGCCCAGCGCGGTATCGGCTTCGTGTTCCAGAACTACGCGCTGTTCCGCTACATGACGGTGCGGGACAACATCGCCTTCGGGCTCGAGGTCAACAAGGTTTCCAAGGCCGAGCAGAAGGAACGCGTCGACGAGCTGCTCGAGCTCATCGACCTCAAGAACCTAGGGGACCGCTATCCCGGGCAGCTTTCGGGCGGGCAGCGCCAGCGCGTGGCCTTCGCCCGCGCCCTGGCGCCTAACCCGCAGGTCCTGCTGCTGGACGAGCCCTTCGCCGCGATCGATGCCAAGATCCGCAAGGAGCTGCGATCCTGGCTCAAGCAGACCATCCGGCAGCTGGGGATCACGAGCATCTTCGTGACGCACGACCAGGAGGAGGCGATCGAGGTCGCCGACCGGATCGTCCTCACGCATGAGGGGCGCGTCGAGCAGGTCGGCACGCCGGTCGAGATCTACCGGGAGCCGGCGACGGAGTTCGCGGCCGGGTTCTTCGGCGAGTCCTCGGTCCTCGAGGACTACCGGGTGTTCAACACGTTCGGCTCGCCGGAGGCACTCGGGGGCTCGACGCGCGCCATCGTGCGCCCCGAGTACGTGGAAGTCGTGGCGCCGGGCGAGGCGTTCCGCTACCAGGCATCCTCGTCCCGCGGCATCGTCAAGGGCACGCTGTTCTTGGGGCGTAGCGTCGAGGTGACGGTCGAGGTGAACGACGTCGAGATCAAGGCGATTCGCAGTCCCGAGGCGCCGGCACTCAACCCGGGCGACGCAGTCGACGTGTTCGTGTACCGCATGCTCGGCATCTCGCGGGCGGGGCTCGTCGTCCCGCTCAAGAACCGCGCCCTGCGTGAGGAATCCGCGCTGCTCTGAGGATGAAGGACGGGTTCAAGCGGTCGACCGTTCGCAGACGCTACCGATGGATACCTTGCCGGTTGGAATAAAATGACCCAAGGCGCCGCGGTGAAGGCTTATCCGCCCCGCGGTTTTGTTCCAAGCCGATCGTGGGAGGAAATCTATATGTCCGTCGAGGTCATGAGGTCCGTGATCGACGCCGCCGAGGGGCGCGTGCCGGTCGATACGCTGTTCGAGAACGCGAGGATCGTCGATGTTTACGGCCAACGCGTGGTCGATGGATCCGTCGCCGTGAAGGGCGGCGTGATCGTGGGTGTGCTCGTCAAAGGGCGCGACGATGCGGTCGGCGGCTATGAGGCCCGCGAGACCGTCGATTGCGGTGGACGCTACCTGGCACCGGGCTTTATCGACGGGCACCTGCATATCGAGTCCTCCAACATCCGTCCGACCGAGTATGCCCGCATGGCGGCTACGCGCGGCACGACAACGGCGATCGCCGACAGCCACGAGATCGCGAACGTCGCCGGGCTCGACGGCTTGCGTTTCATGGTTGAGGACGGCCGCCGCGCGCCCATCTCCATCAAATACATGATGCCCTCCTGCGTGCCGGCCCTGCCCGACGAGCAGGCGGGCGCTGTGATCTCCGCCGCCGATATGCAGAAGTTCTTCGCGGAGTATCCCGGCGACATCTTCGGCATGGGCGAGATGATGAACCTCCCCGGTGTGTTCGCGGCCGACCCCGAGACCTGCGCGCGCATCGATGCCGCGGGGCAGACGGTCTCCGGTCAGTGCGACGGGCACGCACCGCTCGTCGCGGGGCGCGACCTCAACGCCTATGCGGCCGCCGGCATCATCGCCGACCACGAGTCGACGGTGCCCGAGGAGGCACTCGACAAGCTCTCGCGCGGCATGTACGTGATGCTTCGCGAAGGTACCTGCAGCCATGACCTCGCGAACCTCGCCCCGATGCTCCTCGAGAACCCCGCCCGCGCCCGCCGCTGCTGCTTTGCGACGGATGACCGCGCGCCCTCGGACGCCCTTTCGCTCGGCATGATCGACAACGCCTGCCGCGTGGCCATCGAGGCCGGTATCGATCCCGTCGTCGCGATTTCCATGGCGTCGCTCTCCACGGCCGAGGCCTTCTGCCTCGACCACGGCTCGCGCGACCCGCATGAGCTCCGCGGCGGCATCGCGCCGGGCAAGCGCGCCGACCTGCTCCTGCTCGACGACCTTACCTTCACGGCAGCGCCGCATCGCGTGTATGCCGCGGGTGCGCTCGTGGCCGAGGACGGCGCCTTTGTGGGCGAGATCGCGCCCGAGACCGACGAGGTCGCCGAGCTCGCCGACAAGCTCCGCGCGTCCGTGCGTCTGCCCGAGCTTTCGCTCGACGTCTTCGACTATGGCTTCACGCTGGGGGAGGCCGTGATCGATGCGATCCCCGGCAAGGCGATCACCGGCATGGTCCGCCCCGAGACGGCGGAGGGCCTGCGCCGCATCATGCTGATTGAGCGTCACGGACGAGGCGTCGCGCTTCAGGCCGCGGGCGCGGACGGAGACGGCCCCGCGGGCAGCGGGCTTGTGGGCAAACATATCGGCCGCGGCTGGGTGCGCGGCTATACCATCACGGGCGGCGCCATCGCCTCGACGATCGGGCACGACTCGCACAACGTGTGCGTGGTGGGCGACAACCCGGCCGACATGAAGGCGGCCGTCGAGGCCGTGGGCCAGGGCGGGCACGTGCTTGTCCAGAACGGCAAGGTCGTGGCGCGCATCCCGCTCGCGCTCGGAGGCCTCATGAGCGACGGCACGGCCGAGGACGTCGCGGCCGAGCATGATACCTTTATGGCCAAGGCGCGCACGATGGGCATCGAGCCGCCGCTTGACCCGATCATGGGCATCATCTTCCTGCCGCTGCCGGTCATCCCCACGCTCCGCATCCGTCCCGAGGGCATGTTCGACGTGACGACGTTCAGCTACGCGGAGTAGCGTTCGTCCCGCCCGACGCCCGAGTCCGCGCGACCGCAGGCACGCATAAGGTATATGCCAGCTTCTTGTAACGTTTTAGGCCGCGTGGTTTTGCGCAAGCTCCTTTCGGGTAGGTTGGAAACTGATTTACGTCAGATTTCACTGGCTCGGAAGGAGCTTTTCCATGCTCAAATTGATTGCATCCGATATGGACGGCACGTTGCTCGACGAGAACGGCACCGTCCCGCAAGAAACATTCGATCTCATCATGGCGCTGCGTGAGCACGGCGTCCACTTCGCCGCGTCTTCGGGACGCCGCTACGACCGACTCTGTGAGTTTTTCGCCCCCGTCCGCGACAACATGGACTTCGTCGCCGCCAACGGTGCGCAGGTCTACGCCGACGGCCGCATGGTTGACCGCGAGGTCTACTCGCATCTCGCGATCCGCAAGCTCGCGCGCACCGTCTCGATGTTCCCCAACCTTCACATGGCCCTCTTCGACCGCACCAAGTCGTTTCTACTTGACGATGAGGACAAATTCGTTCGCGAGGTCGACAAGGACCTGCCCAACGCCGAACGCATCTGGGAGCTTCCCGATCCCAGCGTGAACATCATCAAGGCGAGCATCTTCTGCGATGACGGAACCGTCATGGACAGCGCCTATGTTCTGCAGCGCGAGCTGGGGCAGCTGTTCACCTTCGCTCCGTCGGGCAATTCCTGGATCGACGCCATGCAGCCTGGCGTGTCCAAGGCGACGGGTATCGCTCAACTTGCCGAGCACTACGGGATCGACCGTGCCGAGATCATGGCGTTCGGTGACTCGATGAACGACTACGAGATCATCCGGTACGTGGGAACGGGTTGCGCCATGGAGAACGGCCGCCCGGCCCTCAAGGCCGTCGCCGACCGCGTGGTGGGCCGCAATCGCGACCACGCCGTGCAACAGGAGATGCGCCGGATCCTGGACGAGGCTTCGGCCGTTTAGGCAAGGGCGGCCATGATGGTGCGGGCGACACCGTCGTGGTCGTTATCGAATTCGGTGATAAGGTCGGCGGCGTCGCGGTCTTCGGGCTCCGCGTTTTTCATGGCGCAGCCGTGGCCCGCCGCCTCGATCATGGGGATGTCGTTGATGTTGTCGCCGAAGGCCCAGGCGTCGGCGACAACCTCGCCCACGTGCCCGCAGAGCCAGGTGAGCGCCGTTCCCTTGGTGGCGCCAGCCCCCATGATCTCGATGTTCATGGCATAGGAACGGGTGAGCTCGATGCCGTCGAGCCCGCGGAGCGCGGTCATGATGGCATCGCGGTCCGCGGGGTCGTGCCAGTACATGGCGATGCGCTCGAGCACTTTGACCTCGTCGATCTTGGTGTCGATGTCCTCATCGATGGGCTCGCGCGTGCGCTTGAGCGACGCGGTGATATGGGGATCGCCGCCGCAGAACTCGTCGAGGCGTGCGTAGAGCGGGCGGGGGAGGAAGCATCGACCGTCGGCGAAGATGTCGAACGTCACATCATGGCCCGCGGCGATTCGGTGCACCCGGTGGGCGACGGCACGGTCGAGCGGCCGCAGGAGCACGCGCTCGGCGAGCTCCGCCCGCGCCGGCTCGTCATCGTCGAGGCGGTAGACCGAGGCGCCGTTCGCGCACACGGCGTAGTGCACGGCCGGGTGTTCGAGGATGGGCGCGAAGATACCCGAGAGCGGACGGCCCGTGCACGGCACGAACTCGATCCCGCGACGGGCGAGCTCGTCGAGCATGGCCCAGGTGCCGTCGCTCATCTGCTTGTCGGATGTGAGCAGCGTGCCGTCCATATCGGAAAAGACGATCATCGAAGTCTCCCTCTCGAAGTAGGTTCTCGTTTCAACAGCCGGATCTCGGCATGGAAAAGCGGCCGGGCGCAGTTCACACAAGGCGCCGCCGGCCGCTTCCAGATGTGGCAAGCCGTCTCGGTTATCGCTCGTCGAGCGGCACGTAGGTGCCCTCGGCCATGACGGAGCGGTAGGCCGGACGGATGATGCGGTGCGCGCAGAAGAGCTCCTCCATGCGGTGCGCCGACCAGCCGGCCATGCGCGCCACGGCGAACAGCGGCGTGAAAAGCGTCTCGGGCACGCCGAGCATCTTGTAGATGAAGCCGGTGTAGAGGTCGATGTTCGCGCAGATGGGCTTGGTCATGCCGCGCTCGCGCATGACCTGCGGCGCCAGGCGCTCGACGCGCTCGATGAGGGCGAACTCGTCGCCCAGCCCCTTTTTCTCGGCGAGCGCGCGGGCGTAGCGGCGGCAGAGCTCGGCGCGGGGGTCTGAGAGCGTGTAGACCGCATGTCCCATGCCGTAGATGAGCCCGGTGCGGTCGAACGCCTGCTTGTCGAGGATCTTGCCGAGATAGGCGGCGATCTCGTCGTCGTCCTCCCAGTTCTCGACATGCTCCTGGATATCCTGGTGCATGTAGACGGACTTGGCGTTGGCGCCGCCGTGGCGCGGCCCCTTGAGCGAGCCGATCGCCGCCGCGTAGGCGGAGTAGGGGTCGGTTGCCGAGGACGACAGCACTCGGCAGGCGAACGTGGAGTTGTTGCCGCCGCCGTGCTCGGCGTGGAGCATGAGCATGACGTCGAGGAGCATGGCCTCCTCGTGGGTGAAGTCCATGCCGCCGCGCAGCACCTGCAGGATCGTCTCGGCCGTGGAGAGGCCGGGGGTCGGGTGCGGCACGTGGACCTCGGATCCGTGGCGCTTGGCCATCTGCGACATGTGCGCGAACGCGGCGATGCGGGGCAGACGGGCGAGCATGGAGATGGCGACGTCGATCTCGTGCTCGGGGGTGATGGAATCCGGGTCGGCGTCGAAGGCGTAGAGCAGCAGCACGGCGCGCTGGAGCACGTTCATGATGCTCGAGGAGACCGTGGTCATCGGGAACTCGAGCACATACTCGCCCGACAGGTGGCGGAAGGCGCCCAGGCGCTCGCAAAAGCCCGCGAGCTCGTCCTTGGTGGGCAGGTGCCCGGTGATGAGGAGGTAGGCGACCTCCTCATAGCCAAAGCGCCCCTCCGCCTGGGCGTTGGTCACGAGGTCCTCGATGCTGTAGCCGCGCAGCGTGAGGCGTCCGCGGTCGGGGACGACCTTGCCGTCGACCTTGTTGTAGCCGTGCACGTCCGAGATGCGGGTGAGGCCGGCGACGACGCCCGAGCCGTCAGCGTTGCGCAGGCCGCGCTTGACGTTGTGCTCCCGGAAGAGCGCCTCGTCATACGGCGCGACGGGCATGCCGTGGTAGAGCTGCTCGCTCTCGTCGTCGAGCTGGCGGCTCGCGTCGTAGTCGAGCACCAGGCGGCTCAGGTGGTCGTCGAAACGGTAGTAGATCTTCTTGGCATCGTAGGCCATGCGGAATCCTCTCCTTGCTATGCCGGGCGCCTGCTGCGGGGCGGGGCGCCCGGGGCTCGCGCCTTAGAGGCGGTACATGAAGTTGAAGACGTCCTCACGCTGGATGGAGACGGTGACGCCCGAGAGCTCGCCGGCATCCGAGAGGGCCTTCTGGAGCTCGGCGAAGTCGAGCTTGGACTCGGCGGTGTCGGCCAGCATCGTCATGGTGAAGATGTCCTCGATGATGGACTGCGTGATGTCGCGGATGTCGACGTTGGCCTCGCCGAGCACGCGCGTGACGCCGGCGACGATGCCCGGGCGGTTCTTGCCGAGGACGGTGATGACGATGCGGGAGGACGAGACTTCTGCCATGGGTATCCCTTTCGCGATAGGGCGGCGGTTTGCCGCAGGTGGCGCTTTGCCACGGTACAGTGTTCAACATTGTAGCCCGAGCGGGCCGGGCGCGGCGGGCTAGCTGGCGCGTTACACGCCGGCAACATGCCTGGCGCCGCCGGAACCCCGATTTGGGGACAGCCCCCTTTTTGGGGTTATAGCACCGTTGCGGTGGCATAACCACAAAAAGGGGGCTGTGCCCAAATCGGGGTGCGTGAACCTTTTGTGGCCGGGGCGCGGGCGTGATAGACTAGCCAAGTTTGAAGTCTTGGTCGGAAACCAAGACGCCTTATGCGCTGATCGGTAACCAGCGCCTGACCAATAAGGAGTCCTACCATGAAGCAGGGTATCCATCCCCAGTATGTCGAGTGCACGGTGACGTGCTCCTGCGGCAACACCTTCAAGACTCATGCCACCGTGCCTGAGATCAAGGTCGAGCTTTGCAACGAGTGCCACCCGTTCTACACCGGCCAGCAGAAGTTCGTCGACACCGGTGGACGCGTCCAGCGCTTCGCCGACAAGTTCGGCGGCGCCGCCGCCGCCCAGCTCAAGCGCGCCGAGGAGGCCAAGGCCGCCAAGGCCGCCAAGGCTGCTGAGGCTGAGGCCGCCCGCAAGGCCGCCGCTGAGGCCAAGGCCGCCGAGAAGGCCAAGCGTGCCGCCAAGTACGCCGAGGAGGCCGCCAAGAAGGCCGCCGAGGCTCCTGCGGAGGAGGCTCCCGTCGAGGAGGCCGCCGCTGAGGCCGAGACCACCGAGGCTGCCGAGTAGCTGCCGCCGAGGAAAACTCGCATCATGGCTTGAAGGGCCGCATCCCGTTTGGGGTGCGGCCCTTTTTCGTTCCGTCGTTTTGGTGGGCGGCGGAGCACTCGGTGCTGCGCGGCGCCCGTTCACTTGCGATCCGACTGGGGACGATCTCTTGAAATGCGACCCGTCGCCTTCCATCGTAGTTATTACGTGGGGGAGGGGAACGTGCGTATGGCTTCCAGTTTGTTTGGCTAAAGTAGGGAGCATCTGAGTAATACGCCGCCGGCATGCTGCGCCCCGGCGATAAGGCAGAAGGAAACCACATGGGATTCATGTCTAAGCTGCTGTCCTTTGGATCTGACAAGGACCTCAAGCGCTACTACAAGATCGTCGATAAGATCAACGGTCTCGAGCCGCAGTTCGAGAAGATGTCCGAGGACGAGCTCCGCGGCCAGACGGCCAAGTTCCGCGAGCGCTACGCGAACGGCGAGTCGCTCGATGACATGCTGCCCGAGGCGTTCGCCACCGTGCGCGAGGCCTCCAAGCGCGTCATGGGCATGCGCCACTTCGACGTCCAGCTCATCGGCGGCATGGCCCTTCACGAGGGCATGATCGCCGAGATGAAGACTGGCGAGGGCAAGACGCTCGTCTCCACGCTCGCCGGCTACCTCAACGCCATCGCCGGCGATGGCGTGCATGTCGTGACCGTCAACGACTACCTCGCCAAGCGCGACTCCGAGTGGATGGGCCGCATCTACAAGTACCTCGGCATGACGGTCGGCCTGCTCCAGAACAACATGCCGCTCGAGGAGAAGCGCCCCGCCTACCAGGCCGATATCACCTACGGCACCAACTCGGAGTTCGGCTTCGACTACCTGCGCGACAACATGGTCACGCGTCCCGAGCAGCGCGTCCAGCGCGGACACGCCTTCGCCATCGTCGACGAGGTCGACTCGATCCTCATCGACGAGGCACGCACCCCGCTCATCATCTCGGGCGCCGGCACCAAGTCCGCGAGCACCTACAAGGACTTCGCGCGCGCCGTGCGCGGCCTCGAGCGCGGCGAGGAGGTGAGCCACGACATGCTCTCGGCCACCGAGGACGTGGAGCCCACGGGCGATTACGTGATGGACGAGGCCAAGCACACCATCGCCGCCACCGAGCAGGGCCTCAAGAAGATTGAGCGCCGTCTGGGCATAGACGACATCTACGCCGACCTCTCCGGTCAGCTCGTCAACCACCTGCAGCAGGCGCTCAAGGCCCAGTACATGTTCCATCGCGACAAGCAGTACGTCGTGACCAACGGCGAGGTCAAGATCGTCGACGAGTTCACGGGCCGCATCATGGAGGGCCGTCGCTACTCCGAGGGCCTGCACCAGGCCATCGAGGCCAAAGAGGGCGTGCTCGTGCGCGAGGAGAACCAGACGCTCGCCACCATCACCCTGCAGAACTACTTCCGCCTGTACGACAAGCTTTCCGGCATGACCGGTACCGCCCTTACCGAGGACGCTGAGTTCCGTGAGATCTACAAGCTGCCCGTCCAGGTTATCCCGCCCAACAAGCCCGTCCAGCGCGTCGACCACGAGGACCTCGTCTATCGCACGATCGAGGCCAAATACAAGGCCGTCGCCGACGATGTCGAGCGCCGTCATGCCAAAGGCCAGCCGGTGCTCGTGGGCACCGTCTCCATCGAGAGCTCCGAGAAGCTCTCCGACTTGCTCGATAAGCGCGGCATCAAGCACGAGGTCCTGAACGCCAAGCACCATGAGCGCGAGGCGCATATCGTCGCCCAGGCCGGCCGCTTCGGCGCCGTGACCATCGCCACCAACATGGCCGGCCGCGGCACGGACATCCTGCTCGGTGGCAACCCCGACGAGCTCGTGCGCGAGCGCCTCGAGTACGAGGGCCTCACCATGGAGGACGTGACCCCCGAGCAGCTCGAGCAGTTCAACCGCGAGGCTAAGGAGACCTGCCGCGCCGAGCGCGAGAAGGTCCTCGCCGTGGGCGGTCTCACCGTGATCGGCACCGAGCGCCACGAGTCCCGCCGTATCGACAACCAGCTCCGCGGCCGCGCCGGCCGTCAGGGCGATCCGGGCGAGACCCAGTTCTACCTGTCGCTCGAGGACGACCTCATGCGCCTCTTCGGCGGCGACAAGATGGACCGCGTCTCCAAGATGATGGTCACGGCCGACATGGGCGACGACATGCCCATCCAGCACAAGATCATCTCCAAGGCCGTCGAGAGCGCCCAGCACAAGGTCGAGAGCATCAACTTCTCGATGCGCAAGAACGTGCTCGAATACGACGACGTCATGAACAAGCAGCGCCAGGTCATCTACGCCGAGCGCAACAAGATCCTCGACGGCAAGGATCTCACCGACCACATCACCGAGGTCATGCACGACACCGTCGATCGCTGCGTCCAAGAGTTCTGCACCAAGGACAGCCACGAGGGCGAGCGCGACATCGAGGGCCTGCGCAAGTGGGTCGTCGAGCTCACCGGGCACATCGACACGCCCAAGTTCCCCGACGAGGACTACGACAAGCTCTCCGCCGAGGTGCTCGATTACGTCGAGAAGTGCTACCAGATGAAGCAGGAGCGCCTGGGCGAGGACCTCATGCGTGAGCTCAACACCCAGGTCATGCTGCGCGTCATCGATACCCGCTGGATGAACTACCTCCAGGAGATGGACTATCTCAAGACGGGCATCGGTCTGCGCGGCTTCGGCCAGCGCGACCCGCTCGTCGAGTACAAGACCGAGGCATACGGCGCCTTCCAGACACTCGTCGACACCATGTATGAGGACTATCTGCGCACGGTGCTCCGCATCGAGCTCAAGGAGGCCCCGCGCGCCGTCGAGCATCGCGAGGACCCGGCGCTCCAGGGCGCGCACTTCTCGGGCCCGGCGGACGTCGACGGCGACAACGGCGGCAGCGTGTTGCGTCAGCAGGCGCACGCCCAGGCTCAGACCCAGGCGCGCAACGCCGTTCAGGGCGGCCCGGGTGCCGTTTCGAACGGTGCCAAGGTCACCACGTATCGCAAGGCCGAGAGCGGCGACCCCTACGCCAACGTGGGCCGCAACGATCCCTGCCCGTGCGGCAGCGGCAAGAAGTTCAAGAACTGCCACGGCAGGAACCGCTAATGGCGGATTCCCGCGAGATCACGCCTGCCGAGCTCGATGCCTTCGCGGGCAGGCTCGACGAGGTGGAGTCGTACCTGCACCTCGATGAGAAACGCAACCGCGTGGCGGCGCTCGAGGCCAAGAGCGTCGCCCCCGGCTTTTGGGACGACGCGGACGCCGCCCGCGCCACGATGGAGGAGATCGCCCGCGCCAAGGAGGACATCCAGGCCGTGGAGAGCGCCCGCGGCGAGCTCTCGGACGCCCGTGCGGCGCTCGAGCTCGCCGACGAGATGGGCGACGACCCCGATGCTGCCGCGTTTCGCGAGGAGGCCGCTGCGACCGCCGAGCGCCTCAAGCGCGCGGTGGATGAGCTCGAGCTCTCGAGCTGGTTCACCGGCGAGTTCGACCACGGCGACGCCATCGTGACCATCAAGCCCGGCCAGGGCGGTCTCGAGGCGCAGGACTGGACCTTCATGCTCTTCAAGATGTACATGAAGTACTGCCAGCGCCGCGGCTGGAAGGTCACCATCAACGATTGCCCGGCGGCCGAGATCATCGGCATCGACCGCGCAACCTTCACCGTCGAGGGCAAGGACGCCTTTGGGATGCTGCGCGCGGAGGCCGGTGTACACCGCCTGGTTCGCATCTCGCCCACCGATGACAAGAAGCGCCGCCAGACCACGTTCGCCGGCGTCGAGGTCATCCCGGTACTGCCCGATGACATCGATATCGAGATCAATCCTGAGGACATCCGCGTCGACGTCTACCACGCGAGCGGCCCGGGCGGCCAGGGTGTCAACACGACGGACTCCGCTGTGCGCGTGACGCATTTTCCGAGCGGTATCGTGGTCACGTGCCAAAACGAGCGCAGCCAGATTCAGAACAAGGCCGCGTGCATGCAGATCCTCAAGGCGCGCCTGTACGAGATCGAGCTCGAGAAGCGTGCGGAGGCCCTGGACGAGATCCGCGGGCCCAAGACGAGCATCGGTTTTGGTAACCAGATCCGCAGCTACGTGCTCTACCCCTACCAGATGGTCAAGGACCTGCGGAGCGGTGTCGAGACCTCGAACGTCGATGCCGTGCTCGAGGACGGCGATCTGGACCCGTTTATCATCGGGTACCACCGCTGGGCCACCGGCAACGCCGACGGTGCCGAAGGCGCTGCGGCTGAGTGATGACTCCCCGGTCGCGTCGTGGGATACAATCGAGATAACAGCTGATCGGCGCATCCTGTGGGGTGCGCCTTTTTCGAGGGGAGCGACACCGTGGCGTACCGGTTGGACATCAAGCGCATCATCCAGACGAACTTCTTTCGCGACCTGCCGCAGGTGATCTTGGGCTGCGCCATCGCGGCCTTCGCGACCGACCTCTTCATGATTCCCAACGGACTTGCGGCCGGCGGCGTCACGGGCCTCGCGACCATCATCCAGGCCGTCGGCGCCGACCACGGACTCAGCATCCCCGTCGGTATCCAGACCATCGTCATGAATGCCCTGCTCCTGCTCGTGGTGGGCAAGGTGGGCGGCGCGCTCTATGTGGTCCAGACGGTCACGGGTTTTGTGTTGCTCGGTTTCTTCACCGACCTGTTCGCTCCCTTCGTGGCGCCGCTCTCGCAGGGCGACCTCGTGCTGCCCGCGCTCTGGGGCGGCATCATCTCGGGTCTCGGCTACGGCATGGTGCTCCGCGCGGGCGTCAATACGGGCGGGTCCGATACCATCGGCCAGATCATCAGCCGCAAGACGTCTCTTCCCGTGGGCTCGACCGTCATGGCGATCGACGTGGCCGTGTGCGCCGCCTCGATCCCCGTCTTCTCGCTCGAGAACGCGCTCTATGCGGCGCTCTCGATGGTGATTTCGGGCTACGTGATCGATGCCGTGGTGGACGGCGGCAACAAGCGCCGCATGGCGCTCATCATCTCTGACAACTTCCCCGATATCGCGGCCGATATCATGTACGGGCTCGGGCGCGGCTGCACCAAGCTCAAGGCCACGGGCATGTGGTCGGGCGCGGATAAGCCGGTGATCATGGTGATCATCGAGCGCCGTGAGCTCTCGACCCTTAAGGCGATCGTGGGGGAGCGCGACCCGCGTGCCATCACGATCATCGCCGACGTGACGGAGGCCTTCGGTGAGGGCTTCAAGGAGCTCGACGCCTAGGGACGGGCGGCATTGCGGCCTCGGCGTGGGCGTCGTTGACGCGAGGAGGTGTGACGCTCGGGGACACAAGGCGAAGGACCAGATGGCCCGCCGCCCCGGGACGAGTGCCCCATATGAAAGCGTGACATGCCCGCTCCCACTTGGTAAATCGCTTTAGCATGGGCGCTTCCTGCAAACTTGTGCTCATCTTGGTAAAAGTTCTGGTAAAACCGCCGCTAACACGCATAATGGGGAGCGTACGTGCATCGCGGCCGCGCTTGTCGAGCTCATAGCGATGCGTCTCTCACGGTTTGTGAAAGGAAGGCACTATGAGCGACGAAGAGCTCAAGAAGGTTGCCAACGAGGTGAGGAAAGGGGTCATCGTCGGCACCCATGCCGCGAAGGCGGGCCACCCCGGCGGCTCCCTCTCCATCGCCGAGATCCTGGCGTATCTCTACTTCGAGGAGATGAACGTCGACCCGGCCGATCCCAAGAAGGCCGACCGCGACCGTCTCGTGCTCTCCAAGGGGCATGCGGCACCTGCGCTCTACGCCGTCCTCGCCGAGCGCGGTTTCTTCCCTAAGGAGGAGCTCAAGACGCTCCGTCACATCGATAGCCGCCTGCAGGGTCACCCCAACATGAACGATACGCCGGGCGTCGACATGTCGACCGGCTCGCTCGGTCAGGGCATCTCCGCGGCCGTGGGCATGGCGCTCGCCGCCAAGCACTGGAACGAGAGCTGGCGCACCTACGCGATCCTCGGCGACGGCGAGATCGAGGAGGGCCAGGTGTGGGAGGCCGCGATGTTCGCCGGCAACCACGGGCTCGACAACCTCTGCGCCGTCATCGACCACAACGGTCTCCAGATCGACGGCTCCAACGAGGAGGTCAACGACCCGATGCCCATCGCCGACAAGTTCCGCGCATTCAAGTGGAACGTGATCGAGCTTGCCGACGGCAACGACATCGACCAGATCCGCGACGCCTTCACCGCCGCGCGCGCCCACAAGGGCGCCCCCACCGCGATCGTCGCCGAGACGGTCAAGGGCAAGGGCGTCTCCTATATGGAAAACGCCGTCGGCTGGCACGGCAAGGCGCCCAACGACGAGCAGTTCGAACAGGCCATGGCGGAGCTCGATGCCGCCGGGAAGGAGCTCTAATCATGGCAGACGTCAAGAAGGTCGCCACGCGCGTGAGCTACGGCGAGGCGCTCGTCGAGCTCGGTGCCGAGCACGACGACTTCGTGGTCCTCGACGCGGACCTCGCGGCCGCCACCCAGACCGGCCGCTTCAAGGCCGCCTACCCCGACCGCTTCTACGATGCGGGCATCGCCGAGGGCAACATGGTGGGCCTCGCCGCCGGCATCGCCGCCGCGGGCAAGAAGGTATTCTGCTCCTCGTTTGCGATGTTCGCCGCGGGCCGCGCTTTCGAACAGGTGCGCAACTCCGTCGGCTACCCGCATCTCAACGTGAACATCTGCGCCACGCACGCCGGCATCTCGGTGGGCGAGGACGGTGCCACGCACCAGTGCTGCGAGGACATCGCCCTCATGCGCGCCATCCCGGGCATGACGGTCATCGTTCCCTCCGACGACGTCGAGGCCCGCGCCGCCGTGCGCGCCGCCTACGAGTACGAGGGCCCCGTCTACATGCGCCTGGCGCGTCTGGCCTCGCCCGTCATCAACGACCCCGCGACCTACAGGTTCGAGCTGGGCCGCGGCGTCGTGATGCGCGAGGGCACCGACGTGACCATCGTCGCGTGCGGCCTCATGGTGGGGGAGGCCGTCGCCGCGGCCGAGGAGCTCGCGGCGCAGGGCGTCTTCGCCGAGGTCGTGAACATCCACACCGTGAAGCCGCTCGATGAGGAGCTCGTGCGCGCCTCCGCCCGCAAGACCGGCCGCGTGGTGACGGTCGAGGAGCACTCCGTGATCGGCGGCCTCGGCGACGCCGTGCTCGCGGCCCTCTCTGAGGACCCGGTGCCCGTCAGGAAGATCGGCGTGCGGGACACCTTCGGCGAGTCCGGCCCGGGTGCGGAGCTCCTGCACAAGTACGGCCTCGACGCCGCGAACATCGTCGCGACCGTCAGGGACTTCCTGGCCTAGCGGAACGCCGACCCACCCCAATTTGGGGACAGTCCCCAAATTGGGGTGATGTTATTCATTTGGTCGCATATTGCCGGCCGGGGCCGCCTTCGAATCGCGGTTCCGGCCGGCAACACAAAAGCCGGGGCGCCTTCCATATGGAGGGCGCCCCGGCTTTTGTGTTGAGCGGGTTGGCTGGGATCTGTCGAGCTAGCGGAGTTTAACGCTCGGCGCGAGCGCGTTGGCGAAGATGTCGTCTGCTTTCATTAACGTGTCGGAGCTTGGGGCATGAGCAGATTTCATCTCCGAGACGATGGTGTCGAATGAGATGGTTCCCATGGCTTGCAGATCGAGAATCTCGCGCGCGGCGTCATCCGAGCAGTTGACAGCGCTGCTTGCGTATTTGGGAAGGTGCCCCATGGCGGCATCGTAGGCCCAGCGGCGGATCCAGATCTCGACATAGCGACCACCACCGAGGTCGATGTCCTTTGTGATACTCGTTCCAACGTCGCCGGCGTTCATCACCTTGCTGGATTTGCCCTCGAGCCATCCGATGTATTTGTCGGGATAAGCCGTCGAGTACAGCGTGATCTTGTCCCCGTCGACCTTCGCCGTCACCCGTCCGTCCCAGTATTCGGGCAGATCGACGCTGAAGGTCTGAGCTTCGATGTGACGCGCGGCCGCCTTGCGCTCTTCTTCGGCTTTGCGTGCGGCCTCCTCGTCGGCGGCCTTCTTGGCGGCGACGGCGTCGTCGCGGCGCTTGGTCGCGGCCTGCGAGAGCGCATCGGCGTCGGCGTGGCCCTTGCCCGCGTCCTTCGACGCGAACACATAGGCGCTGCTGATGTCGTCATCGGTCACATCGACGGCATCGATAGGCGAGAACGAGAAGATGCTGTCCTTGTTGGCGAGGTCGGCAAGGTCGATCTTCTCGCCCTTGGAGAAGACGTCGTCGAGGGTGAGCTCGGCCGAGGTACATGGCGTCTTGTACACGGTGCCGTCGGCGGCGATGGGGGATCCCGCCGCCTTGATCTTGTATGTTCCCTGGATGAGGCTGATGCCCTTGCCCTGGGAGTCGACGTAGTAGATCTTGTTGACTTTCTTGCCGTCTGCATCCTTGCCCTTGACGCGCACGGGAACGCGCGACGAGCCGGCGGAGGTGTCCCAGCCCTCGGCCGAGACCTTCACGATGAGGGCGTGCTTGGAATGAGCGAGCTCGTAGGCTGCCTGCTCCTTGGCCTGCTGCTGATGCATGTAATAGACGGCTCCGCCACCGCAAGCTACGGCGACCGCGGTCACGCAGGCGATGGCGACCCCCACGACTTTCTTGCGCGACTTCTTCTGACCGGATACGCCGGGGCCATCGGTGCCCGGTGCGGTTTCGGCGTACCCGGGTGTCGGCTGGGGCTCGGGTGCGCCGACGGGTGCAACGGTTATCGATCCCACCGTCGCGGCGGTATCCAGCGCGTTCCCGCAATACGGACAGAACTTGGCACCATCGGCCAGCATGGCATGACAATGGGGGCACTCCATAGGACCCAGTCTCCTCCCAAAGAAAAACTTCCCGACAAAGAGAACCCTACCGCCCATTCCCAAAAACTTGTTGCGCAACATCACCGAATACCCGGGACCGACCGGCCAAGCACGAAACCCCATGTCTCTTATGTGCAGCAAAGGCAAGCCTGCTAAAATAGCAAACGCTCATGTAGTTTAAACGCACGACGAAAAGGAGCACCAGTGGGTAACCACTTCCGTACCTCCGGTGCGGGCGATGCTACCCCCCAGGCGCAGCCAAGCGCCCCGGGCAGCCGTTTCGCCTCTCCGGATCCAGAGGACCAGCTGTTCAGCCAGGTCCCCGCACAGCCGGCAGATCAGGCACAGCCGGCGCCAGATCCCTTTGCCTACAATCCAACGCCCGATACGCCGTTCCAGGGAACGGCCGGTTTCGAGCCCGTCCACGTGGTGACGGCGCGCCCGCAGCAGCCGGCGGCGGCACCCCAGCAGCCGGTCAATCCCGGCGTGACGGCCCCGCAGCCCGCGGCGATCCCCGACCCGATGGCGCCGGCGCAGCCGCGCACGTCGCAGCCCGCCGCCACCGGCATGTTCGCCGGTATTCCCGACCCGTCCCGTCCCGCCGCGCCCACTGTCGAGCGTGACCAGGCGGCTGAGGTCGCGAGCCTCGACAACGCGCTCAACAACCCCGACTTCACGTCGGTCTTCGCGCCCATCGACCCCAAGGCCAGCCGCAAGAAGATGGCCAAGCAGGCCGGTGTCGAGCCCGTCATCCTCATGGAGCACGTCACCAAGGTCTATCCGGCACAGCCCAACAAGCCCGCCCTCGACGACATCAACATCGAGATCTACCCGGGCGAGTTCGTCTTCCTCGTCGGTCACTCCGGCTCCGGCAAGACCACGCTGCTCTCCACGCTCAACCGCGACGTCAAGCCCACGAGCGGCCGCATCCTCGTGGCCGGCCAGGACCTCATGAAGATCAAGAACCGCAAGGTCCCGTTCCTGCGCCGCCAGATCGGCGCCGTGTTCCAGGACTTCAAGCTCCTGCCGCAAAAGACCGCCTACGAGAACGTCGCCTTCGCCCTGCAGTGCATCGGCAAGCCCAAAGGCGTCATTCGCAGCCAGGTGCCCGAGGTGCTTCGTCTCGTGGGCCTGGCCGACCAGATGGACTCCCTGCCCGACCAGCTCTCCGGCGGCGAGCAGCAGCGTGTGGCCGTCGCCCGCGCCATGGTCAACCGCCCGCCGCTACTCATCTGCGACGAGCCCACGGGCAACCTCGACCCGGCCATCTCGCTCGGCATCATGAAGCTGCTCGAGCGCATCAATCGCACCGGCACCACCGTGATCGTCGCCACGCACGACCGCGAGATGGTCGATAGCATGCACCGTCGCGTGATCGCCCTCGAGGGCGGCCACGTCATCCGCGACCAGGAGAGGGGAGGTTACGGCAACTATGGCACCAACTAATGTGGGCTACTCGCTCAAGGAGGCCCTGAGCCACTTCTTCCGTAACTGGACCACCTCGCTCGGCGCCGTCATCACGATTTTCCTTTCGCTGTTCATCATCGGCCTCTTTGTCATGGGCTCCGCGATGCTCAACTCCGTGATCGGCACCGTCGAGGACCAGGTGGTCATCAACGCGTTCATTTCCGACGACGCCCAGGAGACGGACGTCCAGGCGTTCAAGAAGGAGCTTGAGGGCTGGAGCAACGTCAAGTCCGTCACCTACAAGTCCAAGGACGACGCGCTCAAGGAGTACACGTCCAAGATGAGCGGCAACGCCGACGCCACCATGAGCGCGCTCGACGGCCAGAACCCGCTGCCGGCGTCCTACGCCATCGAGATGGACGACCCGTCGAAGGTAGCCTCCACGGCCGAGAAACTCAAGAAGAACGCCGACTTCAAAAAGATCGTCGATGACGGCGATGTCAACGCGAGCGTCCTCTACGGCCAGGAAGAGGTGAGCCGCCTGTTCCAGGTGACGAACTACATCCGCCTCGCCGCCGTGGTACTCGTCGCGCTGCTCACCTTTATCGCGTTCATCTTCATCAACAACACGATCCGCCTGTCCATCACGGCGCGCCGCCGCGAGATCGCCATCATGCGCCTCGTGGGCGCGAGCAACGGCTTCATCCGCGGGCCGTTTATCACCGAGGGCGTGCTCCAGGCCTTGATCGGCTCGGTGCTCTCCATCGGCGTGCTCGAGCTCATGCGCAACCTCCTGGTTCCGCGCCTGCAGGCGAGCATCGGCTGGATGTCTTTCTCGCTGCCGATCCAGTACTACCTCGCCATCTATGTGGTGCTGATCCTGATCGGTGTGCTGATCGGCCTCTTCGGTTCCGCCATTGCCATGCGCCGTTACCTGCGCGTGTAGCGTCGGCTGTAACGCAACGCATATGGCTGGAAAGACCGCCCCTCCGGGGCGGTCTTTTTTATGTCGGATATGAGGTTGGAATTCGATGGGCAAAGGTGGGGTCGGGCCTGTTTGTGGTATCGGTTTTTAGGCGATGGCGACCTTTACAGGATTTGTGGTATCAGTTTTGGTCTGAGTCAGGGTCGGACTTTATTAATAGCCGGCCAGATAATGCGAGGTAAAACGTTTTTTCAAACAGTGCTTAGATGCGCTTCGGCATTCTCTTTTAGTAAAACCGATACCACAAACTAAAACGAACCATCGAATCGGCCAAAAGCGATACCAATAATTGTCCGCCAGCTCATGATCTACTCGTTTCCGATAGTTTGTCTTTGGGAAAATGTATCCGAAGCTGATAATTCGATTCAAATATTTGGAGGCGCCATGGGGCGTAACAACAAGCGCAAGCGCAAGAACGGTCGGCCGCAGGGGAGCGCCCGGATCGTGCGGCGCCCGAGTCTGACGGGCCGCGTGCAGCTGCACGAGCACAGCGCCTACGTGATCACCGACGAGGGCGACTTCAAGGTCATGGGTCGCGGCAAGCGCGAGATCATGGACGGCGATACCGTCGCCATCAGCATCAAGCAGGGGCCGCAGGGCGACCGCCGGGCGCTCATCGAGAGCGTGGTCGAGCGCGCCACGACGAGTATCGTGGGCAGCTATACCCAGGCGGGCCCCCTCGGCGTGATCGAGCCGCTCGACAGTCGTCTCCACGCGGATTTTTTCATCGTGCCGGAGGACACGTCCGCCGAGCGCCTGGGCGTGCACGAGGACGACGTGGTGGTCGCGCGCATCCTGAGCTACCCCACGCGACTCGAGTCGGGCATCGTGACGATCGAGCGCCGTATCGGCGACGAGAACGCGCCCGACCTCGGCATTCAGTACGTCATGGCGCGCTACGGCTACACCGACACCTATCCGCAAGCCGCGCTCGATGAGGCCGAGGGCCTGGCGCTCGATGTCGGCTCGGCGCTCAAAGATCCGCTTCGTCGCGATCTGCGCGACCGGTTTGTCATCACGATCGACCCCGTCGACGCGCGCGACTTCGACGACGCGATCTCGCTCGAGCGCACGTCCGAGGGTGGCTACAAGCTGGGCGTTCATATTGCGGACGTCTCGCATTACGTGGCCTGGGACGGTCACATCGATCTCGAGGCGCGCCGTCGCACGACCTCGGTCTACCTGGCCGACCGCGTGCTGCCGATGCTCCCCGAGCGCCTGTCGAACGACCTGTGCTCCCTGCGCCCCGACGAGGACCGTCTGGCCTTCACGGTCGATATCGAGCTCGATGCGCAGGGGCGCGTTCGTGCCTACGACCCGTATCCGAGCGTGATCCGCTCGCGCGTGCGCATGGACTACGACGGTGCCGAGGCCCTGCTTGCCCGCGCGGGCGTGGTCGTGCTTGGCGACGTCGAGGGCGCACCCGAGGACGTCGCCGCCGTCGAGGCCGCGCGGGCCGAGGCGCTCGAGCGCGGCGAGGCCTGCGAGGAGCGGGCCCGTGCGCTCGGCGTGGACCTTACGGACTTTCTCTCGGCCGCCCATGAGCTTGCCGAGAAGCGTCGTCGGATCCGCCGCGCCCGCGGTTCGGTCGATTTCGACACGGCCGAGGTGCGCGCGCTGCTGGGGCCGGACGGACGTCCGCAGCAGATCGTGGCGCGCGAGCGCTCCGCTGCGACCTCGCTTATCGAGGAGGCGATGCTCCTTGCCAACGAGTGCGTGGCCGAGTGGCTCGCCGACCGCGACATCGACGCCTGCTACCGCGTGCATGACGCGCCGAGCCCCGATAGCCTGCATGGCGCGGCGGTCGCGCTCTCCGAGCTTGGCATCATCGATACCCGGCGCGCCGGCGGCATCGAGCTCGGTAGTCCCGATGCGCTCCAGGCGGCGGTGGACGAGACCCGCGGCTCGAGCGTGGCGCCGCTCGTGAACACACTGCTTCTTCGCAGTATGCAGCGCGCACTCTACAAGCCACAGAACGCCGGGCACTTTGCGCTCGGTGCCAGCGCCTACTGCCATTTCACGAGTCCCATCCGCCGCTATCCCGATCTCGTGGTGCACCGCATCCTCAAGCTGCAGCTCGCTCATGAGCGCCTGGGCGCCAAGGATGCGCTTGCCCGCACACCGCGGCTGATCGGCAAGGGACGCGAGTCGCTGCCACGCATCCTGCCGCAGATCTGCCGCGCGTGCAGCGATGCCGAGCGCGCCGCCGACGCCGCGAGCCACGCGACGCAGAAGATCAAGATCGCGCAGTACTACGAGGACCGCATCGGCGAGCGCTACACCGGCACAGTCTCGTGGGTGAGCGAGATGGGCGTCTTCGTGCGGCTTGACCTCACGCAGGCCGAGGGCCTTGTGGGCATCAAGACCTTGGGCCACGAATGGTTCCAGTTCGACGAGGACGCGCTCACGCTCACCGGGGCCGACACCGGCATGCGCATCGAGCTCGGCATGCGCGCGATCGTCGAGGTCTCACGTGTCAACACCACGCGTGGGCATCTGGACTTCAAGCTCATCCACGTCGGATAGGGTTCGGGGCGGGCGGCTGTCCGCCCCGCGTCGATTCAGCGTGCTCGCGTGCGCGCGGCTCCTCGCGTTGCCGAGATTTCCCTAGGGAAAGCACGCCTGGTCCATTCTGTTGCCGTGATTCCCCTAAGGTGATCGCGCCAAGGAGCTCGTTACCGTGATTTCCCTAGGGGAATCACACCGACGGCCGGACCCGATACTCACCCCGCCGCGCCGCCGTACGCTTTCCCGCACTATTACCGACGGGAAAGCGAGGATGTATGGGTACGGTGTACGGATACGCGCGGGTGAGTTCGCGCGACCAGAACTTGGATCGGCAGCTCGATGCCCTCAAGGCCTTCGGCGTCGAGGAGGGGCGGATCTTCTGCGACCATGCGAGCGGCAAGGATTTCGACCGTCCGGCATACCGCACGCTGATCGAGGGACTCGGCATGGGCGACGTGTTGGTGGTCTCCTCGATCGATCGGCTGGGGCGCAACTACGACGAGATCCTGGAACAGTGGCGCCTGATCACCAAGGAGCGTGCCGCCGCCGTGGTGGTGCTCGACATGCCGCTGCTCGACACTAGGCATCGCATGGGTGACGTCACGAGCACGCTTATCGCCGACATCGTGCTGCAGCTGCTGAGCTATGTGGCCCAGGTGGAGCGCGAGAACATCCGCCAGCGGCAGGCGGAGGGCATCGCCGCCGCCCGTGCGCGCGGGGTGCGCTTTGGGCGGCCTCCCAAGAAGCGGCCGGGAAACTTTGGGAGTATCAGGACCGCGTTCAGGCAAGGGGATATCACGCGCAAGGAGGCGGCGCGCCGTCTGGGTGTCTCGGCGACGACGTTCGATCGCTGGCTTATGGAGGCGGAAGCCGGGTCGGGCTGCAGGACGAACGACGGGGACGCAGAGACCGGGGGCGCGCGGGATACGGCGGCATGAGCGCACGGCTGTCGATTGGGCGCGTGTGGCGTAGTGCTGTCTCCACAGCTCCTCCCCATTTTAAAAAAGTTAAAATTGGGGCTTGCGCGCTCCGCCGTGTTCCCGTATATTTCTTTCTTGCGCAAAGGCACTGCCGAGCGCCGCAGATGCATTTATTGGGATGTCGTCTAATGGCAGGACAGCGGATTCTGGTTCCGTCAATGGGGGTTCGACTCCCTCCATCCCAGCCATTTGCACTGCTACATATGGCCCGTTCGTCTAGCGGTTTAGGACGCCGCCCTCTCAAGGCGGAGATCACCAGTTCGAATCTGGTACGGGCTACCACGTACGTTCGCCCGGGTCTTGCAAAAGGCCCGGGTTTTTGTTTATCGCCATGCGGCGGTCGCGCGAACGATACGGGCGGACCGTTGGGCTCGAACGGTCTCCGGCGTTCTCGCGGCCTCCGTGCCAAAGGAGGATCCATGGAGCTGCCCATCAGCACCCAAGATATCCAGTATGCCGAGAACTACCTGGCCCAGGGCGACCTCTCGACGGCGACGCCGCTGCTCGAGCGCCTCGTCGAGCTTGCCGAGGACTATATCGACGCCGAGTGCCAGACGACGGACAAGAAGCAGTTCTTCTCCTTCGATTCTGCCTTCGAGCGCCTGGCGTACCGTCGCGTCGAGAAGGACCCGCGCGAGCTCGTGCAGGTCGAGGTCCCCTTCGATCGCCTGTACTCCGATCTCGCCTTCGCCTATATCCGCCAGCAGGACTACGTGAGCGCCCGCAACGCCCTCATGCAGGCCGTGCGCTGGGATCCCATGAACTGCACGTATCGCCTGGACCTCGCGGAGCTCTTCCGCGCGCTCGACGATAAACAGGAGTGGGGGAGCCTTTCGTTCTCCGTGCTTGAGCGCGCGAGCGACGGCAAGAGCGCGGCCCGCGCATACTGCAACATGGGCCAGTACTTCCTCGATCCCGCGTTCGAGAACCTGGCGGCCTCCGTGGGCTGTGCGCGCCTCGCCCAGCGCCTTGCCCCTAACGACCCGCATACCGAGCGCCTCATGAACAAGCTCACCAACGACTATCCCGAGTCTGCAGACATGACGGACGACCATGTGATGAGCGAGCTCTCGCTCCAGGGCGTGCCCACCTCGCCTTCGGCCGAGATCGCCGTCTGCCTCGTGATGTGCGCGACCGATGCGGCCGCCGCGGGCGATAAGCAGGAGGCTACGCGCCTCACGGTTCGCGCCCGCGACCTGGTGGGTGAGGAGGCGTGTGCGGCGCTCATCAAGCTCGTGCGCGAGAGCGATGCCGAGCTCAATGCCGAGAAGGAGGCCAAGGCGACGGGCGAGCACGAAGCCGCGCCGGCGGGCGACGCCGCCAAGGATGCCGCGGGGGATGCCCCTGCTCGCGAGGAGGCCTCGGATGCCGAGTAAACGCGAGCACAAGCTCATCTCCAAGAACCGCTCGGCGCATCACGAGTACTTTATCGACGAGACGTTCGAGTGCGGTCTCGAGCTCACGGGCACCGAGGTCAAGAGCATCCGCGAGCGCGCCTGCCAGATCACGGACACGTTCGCGATTATCCGCGGCGGTGAGTGCTGGCTCGTCGGGATGCACATCCACCCTTACAGCCACGGCGGCGTGTGGAACCGCGATCCCGATCGGCGCCGCAAGCTCCTTATGCATCGCAAGGAGATCGATTACCTCGACGGCAAGCTTCGCAACCGCGGTTATGCACTTGTGCCGCTCGAGCTCTATTTCAACGAGGCCGGCCGCGTCAAGCTCAAGCTGGGTTTGGGTCGCGGCAAGAAGCTCTATGACAAGCGCGAGGACATGGCCAAGCGCGATGTCCAGCGCGAGATCGAACGCGCGCTCAAAGAACGGAATCGCTAAGTTTCTCCGTTTTGACAAACGGCAGGGCGCTCGGCGCCGCATGGGTCCCAGGCACGACAATCTGACGTTCAGCATCACGGGCGCGACCGAAAGGCCGGCGCCCGTTTGCATTACGCCAGATTGCCGCATCTGGGACCCGTTCGCTTTCCTGTGCTCAGCCTATGAGGGTTATCTCAATTGGGCATAAGGGGAGTGAGACGGGAAGCCGCGGTACCGGGTTCGCTCGAATTGTTAGATAGACGGTTGTATTTTGCTAATAGGACTGTATACTGCTAAGTGAAGTACATCAACTGCCGTGTTCGAGAGGAGAACATCATGGCTGAGGAAAAGAAGACCTATAAGTTCGTGTGCGTCGTTTGCGGTTACGAGGTCGAGGTCGACACCCCGGAGCTGCCCGAGGATTACGTCTGTCCGGTGTGCGGCGTCGGTCCGGATCAGTTCGAGCGCGTCGAGGAGTAACTTTGGTTCCGCCGTTTTGACAAACGGCGGAACGAGTCGGCGCTGCGCGGGTCCCGGGCACGGCAATCTGACGCTCAGCTTGACGGGCGCGACCAGAAGGTCTGCGCCCGCTCGCTTCACGTCACCTTGCCGCACCTGGGGCCCGCTCGCTCACGTATGCTCAACAAGTAGAAATAAAGAGACTTGTATTATTGTCTCGGTGGCCGGATGGTCACTGGGGCTTTTTTATGCCATCGGTTATCGCTATAACCGATAACAGCCTACAGCTATCTGATAGAGCGGAATCGTTTATAACCCTATAAACCTAGTAGGGAAAACGGATATAATGCCGAACCTAAGAACCGGATACGGGTGCGCCCCGGGCCACTCGCACAACGAAGGGGGCTTTGGCGATGGCTGAGCAACAGGCAGTGACAGGGAGAGGCGGGTACGGCACCGCTGGGAGGCGCCGCATGTGCGCGCTGCTCGCGGCCCTGCTCGTCGCGGTGGCGGCTATCGTTGCCGTTCCCATCCCGGCGCGTGCAGCCGACGCCGGCGACCTTAAGACGGTGCGCATCGGGTTTCCCTCAAGCGGCAACAACTTCTCAAACGGCCTGCTCGGCGTCGCCGACGCCAAGGGCTATCTGGACGAGTACCTCAAGCCGCTCGGCTACAAGTCCGAGGTGACGGGCTTTGTGGGCGCCGCGCCGGCGCTTCATGAGGCATTGAGCTCGGGCGACCTCGACTATGTCGATTACGCCGGATTCGCCGGCATCCTCGGTAAATCCAAGGGTATCGACACGACGCTGCTCGCCGTGACGGACTACGGCTCGGGCTGGCGCCTCGTCGTGTCTAAGAACTCGGGCATCAAGAGCTTGAAGGATCTCAGAGGCAAGAAGATCGCCTATCAGCGCGGCGCGACCCCGCAGATGTACCTGGTGCGTGTGCTCGCCAAGGTGGGCCTCACGTTCGATGATGTCGAGGCCGTCAACGCCTCGCTGCCCGACGGACTCTCGACGCTGGCCTCCGGCGGCGTCGACGCCGCGGTGGTGAGCGGCGGCCAGGAGACGCAGCTCGCCAACGAGGGCCTCGTCACGGTGCTTCATGACGGCGCCAAGGCGGACTCCGCCACCTACTTCGAGCCGACGGTGCTCATCGGCCGCACGGCCTACACCAAGGGGCACCGGGACGTCTCGGTCGCGATCCTCAAGGCGCTCCTCAAGGCACGCGCCGACGTCATCGCCGACCCGAGCGCGTTCATCAAGCTCGTTTCCGAGAAATCGGGCAATCCCATCGAGGTCGTGAAGGCCCAGAACGTGGCCGACGAGGCGACGCTCCGCCCCGTGTCGCTCTCGGACTCCATGCTCACCTCGATGAAGAACGTTCAGAAGTTCGAGCTCGACAACAAGATCATCCAGAGCGAGGTCGATGTCGAGGACTGGGTCGATTCGAGCGCGCTCAAGCAGGCGATCGAGGAGTTCGGTTCCGACGGCAAGGGCACGGATGGGCATAAGCTCGCGGTCAAGGCGATCGCGACAAGTGTCGCGACCTCCGAGGACCGTGAGGCTCGCAAGCAGGAGCAGCTCGTCCAGGGGCTTATCGGGTCGCTGCCGGCGATCATCGCGGCCGCCGCGGTCACCGCCGCCGTCGTCCTTGTCCGCAAGAGCGTCCGCCGTCGCGCCGCCGCAGCCGATGGCGCGGCCCAGGCCCGCACGGTCAAGGTCGCCGATACGCTCTTCGGCCTCATCCTGCCGCTCTGGGTGATCGTCCTCTGGCATGTGGCGACCTCGACGGGTCTTCTCTCCACGGTGGTCCTGCCCAAGATCTCCTCGGTCGCCGCCACGCTCGTGCAGCAGCTCACGACGGGCACGTTCAAGGGAGACCTGCTCATCAGTATCGTGCGCATCCTCGAAGGCTACGCCATCGCCGTCGTCGCCGGCATCTTCTTCGGTGTCCTCATGGGCATGAACGCCACGGCGCACCGCTTCTTCTCGCTGATCTTCAAGGCCGTGCGCCAGATCCCGATGATGGCCTGGGTGCCGCTGCTCGTGATCTGGTTCGGCATCGGCGAGGAGTCCAAGGTCGCCGTCATCTTCCTGGCGAGCTTCTTCCCGGTGCTCGTCAACACCATCGACGGCATCGAGCGCACCGATTCCAAACTCGTCGAGGTCGGCCGCATGTACCGCCTCTCGGGCTGGCAGATGTTCCGCCAGATCTACCTGCCGAGCGCCCTGCCCTCGATCTTCGTGGGTCTCAAGCTCGCCCTCGGCACCGCCTGGATGGCCGTCGTCGGCTCCGAGATGATTGCCGCGAGCTCCGGTATCGGCTTTAGGATCAACGATGCGCGCACCCTCATGGACTACTCCATCGTGTTCGCCGGCATCATCGCGATCGCCGTCGCCGGGGTGGCTATGGACATGGTGCTCGGCGTGATCGCCCGCGCCGCCACGCCCTGGCAGCAGAAGAAGAACTAGGAGACCGCTATGTCAAACGAGTTGAAGGTCACCGATCTTGACAAGGACTTTTCGATTAAGGGTGAGACGCGCCATGTGCTCGACCACATCGACCTCACCGTGCGGGACGGCGAGTTCCTGGTGATCGTGGGCCACTCCGGCTGTGGCAAGTCGACGCTGCTCAAGATCATCGCCGGCCTCGAGACGCCCACGCGCGGTACCGTCGAGCTCGCCGGTGCGCCCATCGCGGGTCCCGGTCCCGACCGCACGATGATCTTCCAGGAGCACCGCCTCTTCCCGTGGATGAGCATCCGCGAGAACGTCGAGTTCGGCCTGCGCGACCGCCCCGCGGAGGAGCGAAGGGAGATCTCCGACCGCCTGCTCAAGACGGTCGATCTCGAGGAGTTCGCGAACGCTTATCCCTCGCAGCTCTCGGGCGGCATGTCGCAGCGCGCCGCCATCGCCCGCGCCCTCGCGACGAACCCCGAGATCCTGCTTCTCGACGAGCCGTTCGGCGCGCTCGACGCCTTCACCAAGATGGAGCTCCAGGAGGAGCTGCTGCGTATCCACGCCGCCCAGCACGGGACGATGATCATGGTGACCCACGACATCGAGGAGGCCGTGTACCTTGCCGACCGGATCGTGGTCATGTCGAGCCGTCCGGGCAAGATCGAGGAGGTCGTCGACGTGCAGCTGGGCCGGCCGCGCGACCGCGGCAGCGCCGATTTCGCCTGGTACAAGAAGCGCGTCTACGACCACTTCATCAAGTCGAAACAAAAGGGTCCCGAATACGTGATCTAACCTATACGGTTAGTGGGAATTGTTGCAAAATGATACGCTGGACTCAGCGTATAAAAGGGCGTAAGGGCCCAAAAGAGGGAGCGATTGAGGATGAGCGAGGCGAGGCGTGAGCGCATCGACGGGATGCGTTTCGAGACGGCGCTGCTGCATGCGCGCCGCCATGAGCCGTTTGCCGTGGAGTCGACGACACCGCCGATCTACCAGACGAGCGCCTATGCGTACGAGGACGAGGAGCACCATGCCGCCGTCGCCGGCGGGCGTGCGCCGGGATACGTCTACACGCGCCTGGGCAACCCCACGGTCGCGGCATTCGAGCGCCGCATGGCCGCCCTCGAGGGCGGTTTCGCGGCGGTCGCCACGGCCTCGGGCATGGCGGCGATCTTCAACGCCATCTCCAACGTCGTGCGCGCGGGCGACAAGATCGTGGCGGGGGCGTGCCTCTACGGCGGCACGCTCGAGCTCTTCGAGAACCTCCGTGAGTTTGGCATCGAGACCGTCTACGTGCCGCGCGTGACGCCCGAGGAGCTCGCGCGGGTCGTGGACGACCGCACCCGCGTGATTTTCGCCGAGACGATCTCGAACCCTAAGCTCGAGGTGCTCGACATCCCGGCCGTGGCCGCGTTCGCCCATGAGCGGGGGATCGGCTTCATCGTCGACAACACCGTGGCCACGCCCTATCTCTGCCGCCCGCTCGAGCTGGGTGCCGACGTGGTGGTCGAGTCTTCGAGCAAGTACATCAACGGCCACAGCAACGCCATCAGCGGCGTCGTCATCGACTCCGGCCGCGGCCCGTGGGATCCCGAGCGCTACCCCGGCATGGCCAAGTGGGCGAAGTTCCGCAACATGGCCTATACCGTCAAGCTGCGCCAAGGACTCTTTCGCGACACCGGCGCGTGCCTGTCGCCGCAAAACGCGTTTCTCAACTGCACCGGCATCGAGACGCTCGCCCTGCGCATGGAGCGCGCCTGCGCCAACGCCCAGGGCCTTGCCGAGTGGTTCGCCTCGAGCGGCCATGGCGTCGAGGTCGACTATCCGGGCCTTGCCGACCATTCGGGCCATGGGCTCGCCGAGCGCGAGTTCGACGGGCGCGGCTACGGTGCGCTCATGGCCATCCGCGTGGGCTCGAAGGAGCGCGCCTTCAAGGTGATCGACGGTGTGAAGCTGCCGCTGCGCGTGAGCAACATCGGCGACACCAAGACGCTCATCACGCATCCCGCGACAACGGTTTTCGCGGATAATACGCCTCAGGAACAGGAAGCCGCCGGCGTCTGGCCCGATACGATCCGCCTGTCGATCGGTATCGAGAGCCTCGACGATCTGATCGAGGATTTCGATCAGGCGCTCACGGCGTCCGAGGAAGCTTAAAAAACAAGGGGAGAGACCAATGGCTAAGATCGATAACGCCGCGCTCAAGAAGGGCGGCTTCATGGCCCAGAAGCAGAAGGGCTACTACAGCCTTCGCCTGCGCGTGATCGGCGGTCACATGACGGCCGAGCAGCTGCGCACGGTGGCCGAGGTGGCCGAGAAGTACGGGCACGGCTACATCCACAACACGAGCCGCCAGTCCGTCGAGATTCCGTGGATCAACGTCGAGGACGCCGAGGAGGTCAAGGCCGTGCTCGCCCAGGGCGGCGTGGAGCCCGGTTGCTGTGGCGCGCGCGTGCGCACCGTCACCGGCTGTCAGGGTTGCGTCTCCTGCCCCTCGGGCAACATCGACAGCTACGCCGTGGCCAAGGAGCTCGACGAGCGCTACTTTGGCCGCGATCTGCCCGGTAAGTTCAAGTTCGGCGTGACCGGTTGCCAGAACAACTGCCTCAAGGCCGAGGAGAACGATATGGGCATCAAGGGCGGCCGCAAGGTCAAATGGGTGCCGGAGGCCTGCATTCACTGCGGTATCTGCTCGAAGGTCTGCTCCTTTGGCGCCATCACCGACGACGGCGAGACCATCACCGTCGACAAGGACAAATGCGCGAGCTGCGGCAAGTGCTCGCAGAAGTGCCCGGTCGACGCCTGGGAGACGCAGCCGGTCTACAACGTGTGCTTCGGCGGCCTCTTTGGCAACCACATCACCAAGGCCAAGTCGTTCCTGCCGCCCGTCGAGAGCGACGAGCAGCTCATCGCCGTGGCTGATGCCGCCATCCAGTGGTTCGACGACCACGCCAAGGCCGGCGACCGTTTCAAGTTCACGCTTGAGCGCGAGGGCTGGGACGGCATGGTCGAGGCCGTGACCAAGGCTTACAACGACCACGCGCCCAAACCGGGCGAGCCCGTCAAGCCGCTGGTGGGAACCGATAAGTAGAATCGTTCGGCCGGGCATCTCCCGCGCCGTCTGTGAAAGGAGGGCCCCATGGCCCAGGAAGAGATCGCTTTCGACGACGAGGTCGACATCACCGACGCCGTCTGCCCCATGACCTTTGTGCGCGCCAAGGCCGCCATCGAGGAGCTCGAGGTGGGTCAGGTGCTCAAGGTGCATCTCAACGAGGGCGAGCCCATGCAAAACGTGCCGCGCTCGCTCAAGGACGACGGCCAGCAGGTGCTGCGCCTGACGCCCGCCGGCGAGGGCACGTTCGACCTGTACGTCAAGAAGCTCGTGGACGAGTAGGAACGAGGAGGAACCGATATGGCAGATCGCATCGATGCGGACGGGTTCGAGGAGCGCGTGCTCAAGGCCGAGGGCCCGGTGCTCGTCGACTTCTACTCCGACACCTGCATCCCCTGCAAGCGCCTGAACCCGCAGCTCGCGAAGCTCGAGGAGGCACGGGCCGGCAAGCTCGACATCGTCAAGCTCAACATCAACTTCGACACCCAGGTGGCCGTCGACAACGGCGTCATGGCCGCCCCGACGCTCGTCCTGTTCAACGGGGGCAAGGAGGCTGGCCGCACGGTGGGCTTCAAGAAGCTCGAAGAGCTCGAGGAGTTCATTGAAGGCGCCCTCGCCTAAGGACGCCCGCGCGACAGATACGTATATCAACCGGGGCGCGCCGCGGTGCGCCCGACCGAAAGGAACCGACATGAAGATCACCGTCACCGGCAAGCAGAAAGAGTACGACGAGGGCCTGACCGTGACCCAGCTCGTGGCCGCCGAGAACGTCGAGACTCCCGAGTACGTGACCGTCTCGGTCAACGACGAGTTCGTCGACCACAAGGACTTCGACAGCCGCGTCCTCAAGGACGGGGACACGGTGGAATTCCTCTATTTCATGGGCGGCGGCTGCTGCTAAAAACGCCCCAGGCACCGCATCTTGCCGCTCAAGCCGTCGCTTGCGTACTTAAGTACGCGGCACTCCTCTTTCGCGGCAACCTGCGGCACCTGGAACGTTTTTAGCCGGTCCCGGTTCAATCTGTGCAAAGGGAGCTAAGCATGGCTTTTTCGAACGAGCAGCTTGAGCGCTATTCGCGCCATATCATCCTCAAGGAGGTGGGCGTCAAGGGGCAGAAGAAACTCCTCAACGCCAAGGTCCTCATCATCGGCGCCGGCGGCCTGGGCGCCCCCGCGGCCCTCTACCTGGCGGCGGCCGGCGTGGGTACGATCGGTATCGTCGATGCCGACGAGGTCGACCTTTCCAACCTGCAGCGCCAGGTGATCCACGCCACGTCGAACATCGGCGAGCCCAAGGTCGAGAGCGCCAAGGAGACCATGAACGACATCAACCCCGATGTCACGGTCAACACCTATCAGGAGTTCGTCGACTCCTCCAACATCGCCGACCTCATCGCCGACTACGACTTCGTGATCGACGGCGTGGACAACTTCCCCACGAAGTTCCTCATCAACGACGCATGCGTCATGGCCAAGAAGCCTTTCGTCCATGCGGGCATCATCCGCTTCAAGGGCCAGCTCATGACCTATGTGCCGGGCGAGGGTCCGTGCTACCGCTGCGTGTTCAAGACTATGCCGCCCAAGGATGCCGTGCCCACGTGCAAGCAGGCGGGCGTCATCGGCGCCATGGCCGGCGTGATCGGCTGCCTGGAGGCGCTCGAGGCCATCAAGTACATCCTCGGCATCGGCAACCTGCTCACCGGCAAGCTCCTCACCTACGATGCGCTCGCGGGTGAGTTCCACACCATCAAGCTGCCGCCGGCGGACCCCAACTGCGCCATCTGCGGCGAGCACCCCACGATCACCGAGCTCATCGACTACGAGCAGCCCGAGTGCGCCGATGCCGTCCACGGCGCCACCCTCGACAAGGAGGGGGAGTAGCTATGCCGCGCGTCGAGAGCCTCAAGCTTTCCGCCGAGGATTACGCGCGCATCGTGGCGCACGCCGAGGCGGGGCTTCCCAACGAGGCCTGCGGTCTTATCGCCGGCACCGTGACCGGTGAGGGCGAGGACGCCGTGGGCACGATCGAGCACGTGTACCTGCTCACGAACATCGACGAGAGCAACGAGCACTTCTCGATGGACCCGCGCGAGCAGCTCGCTGCCGTCAAGGACGCGCGCGCGAACGGCTGGGAGATGCTGGGCAACTGGCACTCGCACCCCGAGAGCCCCTCGCGTCCGTCCGAGGAGGACAAGCGCCTGGCCTTCGATTCGACGGCCGCGTATCTGATCCTCTCGCTCGAGCATCGCGACGACCTGGTGCTCAAGGCCTTTCATGTCGAGCACGACAAGCAGGTCTTTCGCGTGCCGCTCGAGATCGAGGGCTAGGACCGTTCGTTGGGGACGTATATCGATGGACGGTCGTTGGAGGCACGTGCGGATGGGCAGCCGTCGGTGCGTGCTGCCGGCGGGTGCGGCGAACGCGGCCCCATGGACGCCGTGGTGTTCGCGGCGTACGGAACGGCGCAGGAAGGCGCTGCGGCCCGTACGATTGAGCCGATCGCGGCCTGCGTGGGCGGGGCCGTGGCGCCCGCGCGATGTGTCTCTGCGTTCACAAGCACGGCGGTCATGGAGGTCCTCGCCAAGCAGAGGCGTGCCTGCGTCTCGCTCGAGGACACGTTGGCCCGGCTCGCGCGTGAGGGCTGTAGGCACATCGCCGTGCAGCCCGGGTTTTTCGCCGAAGGCTGGGCCATGCACGATCTGCGTGCGCGGGTGCAGGCCGCCTGCGGGGATACCGCGCGGGTGGGGCAACCGCTTGTCGCCTGTCACGCGGATGCCGTGAGGCTCGCGGAGATCCTGGGTGCGGAGCATCCGCGTCGCACGAATGCCCGCGTGGTGCTCGTCGCGCACGGGGAGTCTTGGCCGGCGGATTGTCCGCGTCCGGCGGGGGAGAGCGCCTTCGATGCGCTCGATGCCCTGCGCCGTGCCCTTGATGCGCGGGGACGCGATGACGCGATCCTGACCACGATGGCCACCTCGCATGCGACCGTTCGCGAGATTGCGGATTCCGGTGTCCGGGCGGTCACGCTCGCCCCGTTGATGATCGCCGCCGGCCACCATGCCATGCGGCAGGTCTTTGGAAAGCGGCCCGACAGCCTGGCCGCGCGTTTTGCCGCGGCGGGAATTGCGGTCGACCCCGTCGTCGCGGGCCTCGGCGAATATCCCGCGGTCTGTGATCTCTTCGCCGATCATGCCCGGGAACTCTGCCGGGTTTAGTTTGCTTTTATATCGGGGGAAGGGCGGCTGCATCTGGCCGCCCCCTTATCGCCCGGCGCTTTCGCTCCGGGCTGTCCCTCGGCTTGATTCCCCTCTGCAAGTTGAACATCTGCAAGATGAAAGGAAAATCTGACCGATGAACCATCCGATCAAGACGGGGCTGCATCGCGCCGCCGCCGTGGCCGCTGCCGCCGCCCTCACGCTGAGCCTTGCCGCCTGCGGCGGCACCGCAACCACCGGCGCTGCCACGGGAAGCGCGCAGGCCGCGGGCTCCGCCTCGTCCTCTTCGGCGACCAAGGCCTCCAAGAAGACCAAGGTCGACACCAGCTCCAAGCTCGCCAAATCCGTCGACCTCAAGGTCAAGAAGGACGGCACCGTCAGCTTCAAGGACGACCTGGGCAACGTCGTGACCGTCAAGGATCCCCAGCGCGTGGTCGCCTGCATGGGCAGCTTCGCCAACGTGTGGGAGCTTGCCGGCGGCAAGCTCACCGCCGCGACGGACGACGCCTATGAGAATTACGGCGTCGACAGCTCCAAGGTCGCGAGCGTCGGCCGCTCGACGTCGCTCTCGCTCGAGTCCATCATGGGCCAGAACCCCGACTTCGTTATCGCGACGGGCCTTTCGGACGGCAAGCACTCGACGGGCGTCTCGCAGTCCGACCTCAAGAGCGCGCTCGACGCGTCCAGCATCCCCTCCGCGTTCTTCAAGGTCACGTCGTTCGACGACTACCTGCGGATGCTGCGCATCTGCACGGCCATCACCGGGCGCGAGGACCTGTTCCAGAGCAACGGCCTCGACATCCAGACGCAGATCAAGCAGGTCGTCAAGAAGTACGACGTTTCCAAGAAGGCGCCGCGCGTGCTCGTGATGAGTTCGTATTCCAAGGGCGTCACCGCGCAGGATTCGACCGGCATGACCGGAGCGATGCTCAAAGAGCTGGGTGCCACTAATGTGTGCGACGAGAACCCGAGCGCGCTCAGCGATTTCTCGCTCGAGTCCATCGCCGATCTCGACCCCGACTACATCTTCGTGATCTCCGTTGGCACCGGTGCCGACGCTCAGGATCGCAATTTCGAGCAGTCCGTGTCCTCGAACCCGGCGTGGAACGAGCTCAAGGCGGTCAAGAAGGGCAACTATAAGGTGCTCGACAGCGCGCACTTCATGAGCAAGCCCAATGCCAAATGGGCCGAATCCTATAAGATTCTGGGCAAGGCCCTGGCAAAGATGAAATAGCGGAGGAGCGTCCATGAGCAGATCGAAGCGTGACCGTGCGGCGCACGCCGCAGGGCGCCTGTCCCGTCCCGTGCGCCTGGCCGCCGTCGCCTTCGCGGTCCTCTGCCTCATCTCGCTCGCGGCGTTCTGCACGGGACCGAGCTCCGTCTCGGTGCGTGACATCCTCGCCTTTGTGGCGGGCTCGCCGGTCGATGCCTCGGCCGCCAATATCATCGTGAATATCCGATTGCCTCGCGTCGTCGCCGGCCTTGTGGCCGGGGCGGCGCTCGCCGTATCGGGTGCCCTGATCCAGGCGGTGCTCGATAACCCGCTCGCGAGCCCCAGCGTGATCGGCATCAACTCCGGTGCCGGCCTGGCGGTGCTCGCCGTCTCGGCCGCCCCGATGTTCTACAACAACCCGCCGCGCGAGCTTCTGCCGTTCGTCGCGTTCGCGGGCGCGCTCATCGCTGCCGGGCTCGTGTTCGCCGTGTCGGCGCGCTCGGGCGTGTCGCGGCTCACCGTGGTGCTTTCCGGTGTGGCGCTCAACGCCGTGGCGGGCGCTGGCATGAACATCGTGCTGCTTGTGGCACCGAACGTCTACGTGGGCTCGTCTGCCTACCTGGTGGGCGGTTTCTCGGGCGTGCTCATGCGCAACCTGGTGGCACCGGCGGCGCTTACCGTCGCGGGTATCGCTGTCGCCTGCTGCCTTGCGAACCGTCTGAACGTGCTCTCGTTGGGGCGCGAGGCCGCCCACGGGCTCGGCATGCGGACGGTCGCGGTGCGTGTGGTCGCGCTCGCCGTGGCGGCGCTTCTCGCGGGCTGCGCCGTGAGCTTCGGTGGCCTCATCGGCTTTGTGGGGCTCATGGTGCCCCACGCGGTACGCCGCCTGGCAGGGCATGACAACCGTGCCGTCATCCCGCTGAGCGCGCTTTGCGGTGCGGCGTTCACGGTTTTTTGCGACACGGTGGCGCGCACGGCTTTCGCCCCCTACGAGCTGCCCGTGGGTATCCTGCTGTCCCTCGTCGGCGGGCCGTTCTTCATCTATCTGATCTTGCGGGGAAAGGGCTATCGCGATGAATAGGGCAGACGATCCCGCCATGCACCCCAACCCCAATTTGGGGACAGTCCCCAAATTGGGGTTGGACGCGGCAGTCGTGGTGCGGGAGATGCGTTTCGGCTATGGTGAGCGGGCGGTGCTGGATGGGCTTTCGCTCACGTTGCCCCGACATGCCTTGACGGGGATCGTCGGCCCCAACGGGTGCGGCAAATCGACGCTTCTCCGCGTGATCGATGGCGTGCTCGAGCCCGCAGCGGGGGAGGTACTCGCGGAAGGAGACCCGGTCGCCGCGCTTGCCGCCCGTGAGCGTGCCGAGCGCATCGCCCTGCTGCCCCAGATCCACCGCACGCCCTCCATGGATGTCGAGGCGCTCGTCTCTTGCGGCCGATACGTGCATATGGGACCGTTCGGCGGACTCGACGCGAAGGACCGGCAGGTCGTTGCCGAGGCCATGCGCGCGGCGGGGATCGAGTCCCTCGCCCATAAGCCGGCCCGTGCACTCTCGGGCGGCGAGCGTCAGCGGGCGTTTATCGCCATGGTGCTCGCCCAGCAGGCGCGCACGGTGCTCCTCGACGAGCCGACGACCTATCTTGATCCCCGCGCGGCGCTCGACGTGATGCGGCTTGCCCGGGGGCTTGTGCACGAGCAGGGTATGACGGCGGCCGTCGTTATCCACGATCTACCGCTTGCCCTGCGTTTTTGCGATCGTATCGCCGTCATGGACGGCGGACGTATCGTTGCCGCGGGAACCCCGGAGGAGATGCTTGCCCAAGGCGTGCTCGAACGCGTCTTCGGGGTGTCGATCATCACGGCGGAACAGAACGGCGAGACGGTCTACGCCTGCTGTTAGGGGTGCCGTGGTACTCCGTAGGGTCGGTTGGAGACGGTGAACGATCTCGAGCGACAAGGGTGTACACCTGCGTCCGAACGTGGCGAAACGCGACGTTTTCGGACGGTGGTGTACACCCTTGTTTTGCGCCGACTCGGGTGGGGTGCCCCGGATCCGTTACATGACTTCCGTCATTATGTGCTTCGAGGTCGCGAGGGACCCTACACTCCCGCCAGCAGCATGGCGTCGAGCGCCGTCACGACCACGCCGATCGCTACGAGCAGCACCGTGAGCGGTCGCGAGTTGGCATAGCGGCCCATGACGCGGCGCGAACTCGTGAGCTTGATGAGCACGAACACCGTGATGGGCAGCTGAAGCGAAAGCAGCGCCTGGCTCCAGATGAGGCCCTGGAAGGGCTCTCGCACGACCAGGCAGACGGCCACCGCGCCAAGAAGGCAGGCAGCCACGCCGATCGATGAGTGGCGGTCGTGGATGTCGTACTCCTCGTCCCACATTCCCGCACTGATCGTGCCCGCCGCCATCGCGGCCGTGATGCTGCTCGAGAGTCCCGCGAACAGCAGCGCCACCGCGAAAATCCTCGAGCTCGCGGCTCCCAGGATGGGGGAGAGCGTTGCCGCCGCCACGGCAAGATCGTTTACGACGGTGCCCTGGGCGAAGAACGTGGTCGCGGCCAAGATGACCATCGCCGAGTTGATCGCCCAGCCGATACCCATCGAGAGCAGCGTGTCGAAGAGCTCGTAGCGCAGGCGCTCTTCGATGACATGCTCGCCCTGCTCCTCGAAATGCATGGATTGGATGACCTCGGAGTGCAAAAAGAGGTTGTGGGGCATGACCACCGCTCCCAACACGCTCACGATAATCGTGGCCGAACCATGTGGCATGCTGGGGGCGACCCAGCCCACGGCTGCTTGTGGCCAGTTGACGTCGACGAGGGCAAGCTCGACCAAGAACGAAAGGCCCACGATGCCCACGAAAGCGATGATCCAACGCTCCACGCGCTTGTAGGAGCTCGTGGCAAGCATCGCGGCCGAAACCACGGCAACGATGACGCAGCCGATTTTGACGGGCAGGCCCAAAAGCATCTGCAGTGCGATGGCGCCTCCCAGGACCTCGGCCATGGCGGTGGCGATTGTTGCGAGATATGCGCTGCCGAGGATGAGACGGGCGGGCACGCGGGGGAGATGGCGCATCGTGGCCTCGGCAAGACAGGTGCCCGTCACGATGCCCAGGTGCGCCGCATTATGCTGCAGCACGATAAGCATGACGGTGGAGAGCGTGACCACCCATAGCAGCGCGTAGCCGAACTGCGAGCCCGCGGCCATGTTGGAGGCCCAGTTGCCCGGATCGATGAAACCGACGGTCACCAGAAGCCCCGGTCCGATGTGGCGCGCGATCTCGAGACCGCCGTGGCCACCGGTGCGCTTGGCGCCAAAATGTCTGTGGAGTGCTTTTAACATAGTCGGCTTCCTGTATGTGCCATGCGATGCCGTTGGGGCGGAATCCGGACGTATCGCATGGCTCCGTTTGCTACTTCCGTGCTTTTCCCTGGTTGGCGACCGCATCGATCTTGGCGGCGATGGTCTGGGGATCCCCGATATAGCGCTTATCGACGACATTGAAATCGGTGTCGAGGGTATAGACGAGCGGTATGCCGGTGGGAATGTTGACCTTGAGGATCTCATCGGGCGTGAGCCCCTCGAGCTTCATGACGAGCGCGCGCAGCGAGTTGCCGTGCGCCGCGATCAGCACGCGCTTGCCGGCGAGCATCTGAGGCCTGATCTCGTCCTCGAAATAGGGCCAGGCGCGCTCGATCGTGTCCTCAAGGCACTCTGCATAGGGAAGACGGTCGGGCGCGACGTCGCGATACTGCTCCTGGGCGTGCGGGTCGCGCTCGTCGCCCGGCTCGAGTGCCGGAGGGCGCACATCGAAAGAGCGGCGCCAGATGAGCACCTGTTCGTCGCCGTGCTCGGCGGCGGCGTCGGCCTTGTTGAGGCCCTGCAGCGCGCCGTAGTGGCGCTCGTTGAGCTTCCACGACTTGACGACGGGAAGCCACTCGCGGTCCATCTGCGCCAAGACGATATCGAGGGTGTGGATGGCGCGCTTGAGCCGTGAGGTGTAGCAGACGTCGAAATCGAAGCCGGCGTCTTTGAGCGCCTTTCCGCCTGCGGCGGCCTCCTGCCTGCCTGTCTCGGTCAGGTCGACGTCGGTCCATCCGGTGAACAGGTTGAGCTTGTTCCATTCCGACTCTCCATGACGGATGAGGACAAGCTGCATCGTCTGCCGATCATCTTGCTGTGCCATGTGGGTTCCTCCTTGGGTCTGGGCGGCGCGGCGGGCCGCTGTCTGATGTCGCCGCAAGGATACCCGTTTGATACAGAAAAGTTAACCATAACTAACCAAATAGTTTGAATAATCTAACTTTCGATTCCGAGGAAGTGCCCGCGCATGGAAAACCGGCGCTCGAGCCCGTCTGAGGCGGGTTCGAGCGCCGGTCGATCTATGGGATATTGTGAGGCTCGTTGGATGACGACGGGGCGTTACAGGTCGAACTTGGGGCCCTTGTTCTCGGCGCCCTTGAGCTCGCTCGTGTCGAGACGCATCATGCAGAAGTCAGCATGGCCCTCCTCGGACTCCTCGTCATCGCTGTTCATGCCGGTGAGCGCGGACTGGTACGGATCGACGCCGTCGACGACCGTCACATTGAGCTTCTCGCTCGAGGCGCCCGGTACGCGGAACGTCGCGTTGTCGACGGGCTCGATCGAGACCTCGGGCGCGTGCTCGACCTGCGGCACCCACTCGTAGGGTGCGCGGTAGGCGCGGTAGACCATGTTGCTCTCGAAGCCGGGCGCCGGGGCCTTGAAGTAGGGGCTCAGGTACTCCCATACGATCTCGTGGTCGGGCGTGACCTCGATCAGGTGGCCGTCGGAGCCCTCGGTGATGAGCGTGTTGCCGTTGGGCAGGCGCTGCGCCGAGCTGATGAACGGCGAGTAGAAGCGGCTGCCGTCGGCAAAGGGCAGCCATCCGGCCTCGAGCGGGGTGTACTGCCACGTGATCTCGAGCGTGATGGGGTTGAACTGCAGGATGCGCGAGTAGTCGCGGTGGACAGCGTTGGTTCCGTCGGGCGACATGGCGTTGGGGGCATCGTAGCCGGCGGCGCCGCCGTTGTCGAAGACGAGCAGGTCGCCCGCGCCGGGCAGGCCCTTGGGGATCATGTGGAAGTGGTGCTGGCCGATGATCCAGCCGATCTTCTTCTCGGCGTCGTTGCCGTCGAAGCGCGGACCCAGCTTCCAGACGATCTTGCCGGTCTTCTTGGAGATGATGGCGAGGATGTTGGCGTTGCGGCAGTCGAAGATGAGGTTCTCGGGCGCGAAGCGCTCGTCACCGCGGTCGTACCATTTGTTGGGGCCGAGCTCGGAGACGCAGTTGATGTGGAGCCAGTCGCCGCCGGCCTCGCCGCGCATGGACGGGTTGTTATAGAGCGACTTCTTGGCGACCTCGTCGAAACCGAACTCCTCGAAGTGCTCGCTCGCGCGCCACTCCCAGACGACCTCGCCGTCCCAGGTGACCTCGATGACCTTGTCGTCGATCAGAAGCTTGTCCGAGATCTCGGGGTGGTAGCTGTTCTCGTGCGTGAGGATGATGGTGTTGCCGCTGTCCGTCTTGGGCTCGAGGCCGGGCGCGTAGTAGCCCACCGGGTTGCCCTCGCGCTGGTAGTCGTGGTGTTGACGGGCCTGCCAGCTGGGCTCCTTGCCCTCATCGGCCACGAGCTCGGTGTGGTCCCACTTCCAGACGACGTTGCCGTCCCAGTCGACCTGCAGCAGGTCGAGCTGGTCCTGGTAGGCCGCCGCGCCGCCGCGTGCGCCCGACGTGCCAAAGACCTGGCCGCCCGGGAGCAGTTTGTTGGGGAAACCGCCCAGACCCGCCCAGCGGTTGACCTCGCGGCCGTTCATATCGATGAGCAGCGCCCCGCCGGGGGTGGGGAAGATGGTGTAGCCGTTGTAGGCTTTGTCTTTGTCGTAGACGATGACGCCGGTGGGATGGACGCTCGGATAGCCCATGGTGTGCTCCTTTGTGCTCGCGGTGACGCAAGATGCGTTTCCAGGTAGTTTATAACCTACTAACCCGATATGTATATACCAAAATGGAAACGCCATCTATCGCTTTTTCCGAAAGGGGCATGAGGAGAGTCTTCCCGCACCTCAACGGGAGGAGATATGCTGGCAGAAGGGTGCCATAACCCCAATTTGGGGACGGTCCCCAAATTGGGGTTAGGGTTTCGCTTCTGTTTCGAAACAGCGGCGAAACAATCCGCGGGCGCGAGGCTCCTAGTATGTTTGCCCAATACTGTTCGCTTATCTAGGGGAGGACCGCGATGCAGGCAGATTCCGTGCACCAGCAGCAGGGCCTTTACCGCCCGGAGTTCGATCACGATGCGTGCGGCATCGGCGCGCTCGCCAACATCAACGGCGAGCGTCACCATCAGATTCTGGACGACGCGCTTTCCATTCTCGTGAACCTTGAGCACCGAGGCGGCACCGGCCTCGAGAAGAACACCGGCGACGGCGCCGGTATCCTGTTCCAGGTTCCGCATCATTTCTTTCGCAAAGAGGCGCAGAAGTGCGGGCAGATCCTGCCCGACGAGGGCGACTACGGCGTCGCCATGCTGTTCTTCCCGCAGGACGACAAGGGCGTCGAGGATGCCCGCCGCGTCTTCGAGGAGGGTTGTGCCGAGGCCGGCGTGCCGCTGCTCTTTTGGCGCGAGGTTCCCGTCGACCCGCATGACCTGGGCGAGACGGCCCGCGCCTGCATGCCCACCATCCTCCAGGCCTTCTTGGGCCGCCCCGATGACGTGCCGGCCGGTGACGCCTTCGAGCGCCGTCTCTACGTGTGCCGCCGCACGATCGAGAAGCGTGCCGATGCCGAGTATGCGCTCCATGGCAAGATCTTCTACGTCTGCTCGATGAGCTCGCGCACCATCGTCTACAAGGGCATGCTCGTCGCCACTCAGATGCGCCGCTTCTTCATCGACCTCAACGACGCCGCCGTCAAGACGGCCGTGGCGCTCGTTCACTCCCGCTACTCGACCAACACGACGCCGAGCTGGGAGCGTGCGCACCCCAACCGCTACATCATCCACAACGGCGAGATCAACACGCTCAAGGGCAACGTCAACTGGATCCGTGCCCGCGAACCCAACCTGTACTCGCCGGTGCTCCAACACGACCTCGAGCGCGTGATGCCCATCATCAACCGCGAGGGCTCCGACTCCGCGATCCTCGACAACGTGCTCGAGTTCCTTGTCATGAACGGGCGTCCGCTCACGCGCGCCGCGTCCATGCTGCTGCCCGAGCCGTGGGACCATAACGAGAGCCTCTCCGAGGACCGTCGCGCCTACGATGCCTACCAGTCCATGCTCATGGAGCCCTGGGACGGTCCCGCCGCCATCGCCTTCACCGACGGACGCACGCTCGGCGCCGCGCTTGACCGCAACGGCCTGCGCCCGGCCCGCTACTACGTGACGCGCGACGGCCGTTTCATGCTCGCCTCCGAGGTGGGCACGATCGAGGTGCGCCCCGAGAACATCCTGACCTCCGGTTGCCTGGGGCCGGGCCAGATGCTCGAGGTCGATTTCGACCGCGGCCGCGTGATCTACAACGACGAGCTGCGCGCCCGTTACGCTAAGGAGAAGCCCTACCGCGACTGGATCGCCGAGGAGATGCTGACGGTCGACGACCTCGAGGCTCCCGCGGCCGTCGCGCCCGAGGAGGACGCCGACGTTCCCGCCACTGTGCGCATGGCCAAGCTCGGCTACCACTGGGACGATGTGGACGAGGTCGTGCGCCCCATGGCGCAGACGGGCTCGGCGCCGCTCGCCTCGATGGGCATCGACGCGCCGCTCGCGTGCCTTTCCAAGAAGACGCGCTCGTTCTTCGACTACTTCTACCAGCTCTTCGCACAGGTCACGAACCCGCCGATCGACGCCCTGCGCGAGCACATGGTGACCTCCACCGTGCTCTACCTGGGCAACCACGGCAACCTGCTCGAGGACTCCCGCACCGCCTGCCAGCTCGTGCGCTTGGAGCGACCACTGCTCGACCAGACGGAGTTCGACCGCATCTGCGCCATCGACCGCGTGGGCTTCAAGACCCGCCGCTTCCGCGCCGTGTACCGCCGCGACGCGGGCGAGGGAGCGCTCGAGGCCGCGCTCACGAAGCTTGCCGAGGACGTCGAGGCCGCCGTGCGCAACGGCGTGAACATCGTGGTGCTCTCCGACCGCGCCGGCGAGGGCGAGGTCCCCGTGCCGTCGCTGCTTGCGGTGGGCTGCGTCCACAATCACCTGATCCGTGCCGGCGTGCGCACGTTCGCCGACCTCGTGGTCGAGTGCGGCGATGCCGTGTCCCCGCATGACTTCGCGGCGCTCGTGGGCTACTCGGCGAGCGGCATCTACCCGTACAACGCTCATGCCGCGATCCGCGACCTTGCCGAGCGCGGCGACCTCTCGGTCTCCGCCGAGGAGGGCATCGCCAACTACAACAAGGCCGCCACGGCGGGCATCGTCTCCATCATGTCCAAGATGGGCATCTCGACGGTGCAGAGCTACCACTCCGCGCAGATCTTCGAGGCCGTGGGCTTCAAGGACGAGTTCGTCGACCGCTACTTCGCCGGCACCGTGAGCCGTGTGGGCGGCATGGGCGTCGAGGATGTCGAGCGCGAGCAGGACGAGCGCTACGACGCCGCCCTCGCGATCCTCAGGTCTCCGGCGCCCTCGCAGCTGCCCACCCTCGGCCTCACCAAGTGGCGTCCGCTCGGCGGTGAGGACCACCTCATCGACCCGCAGACCGTCTACCTGCTGCAGACCGCCGTGCGCGAGGACAGCTACGACACCTTCAAGCAGTACAGCGCCCGCCTGCACCGCACCGGCCGCGCCGTGCGCCTGCGCGACCTCATCGACTTCGATGCCTCCGGTCGCACGCCGGTCGCGCTCGACGAGGTCGAGAGCGCGCGCAGCATCGCCCGCCGCTTCAACACGGGCGCCATGTCCTACGGCTCCATCAGCCGCGAGGCGCATGAGTGCATGGCCATCGCCATGAACCGCCTGCACGGCCGCTCCAACTCCGGTGAGGGCGGCGAGGACCCGCGCCGCGAGACGCCGCTCGCCAACGGCGATTCGCTCAACTCCGCGATCAAGCAGGTCGCGTCCGCGCGCTTCGGCGTGACGAGCCGTTATCTCTGCAGCGCCTTCGAGATCCAGATCAAGATGGCCCAGGGCGCCAAGCCCGGCGAGGGCGGCCACCTGCCCGGCAAGAAGGTCTATCCCTGGATCGCCGAGGTGCGCCAGTCCACGCCCGGCATCGGCCTCATCTCGCCGCCGCCCCATCACGACATCTACTCGATCGAGGATCTGGCGGAGCTCATCTTCGACCTCAAGAACGCGAACCCCGGCGCGCGCGTGTCGGTCAAGCTCGTGTCCGAGGCCGGTGTCGGCACCATCGCCACGGGCGTCGCCAAGGGTGCCGCCGATAAGATCCTGATCAGCGGCCACAACGGCGGCTCCGGTGCCGCCAAGCGCGACTCCATCTGGCATGCGGGCCTGCCGCTCGAGCTCGGCCTCGCCGAGGCGCAGCAGACGCTCCTCCAGAACGGCCTGCGCTCCCGCGTGGTGCTCGAGGCCGACGGCAAGCTCATGGATGGCACCGATGTCGCCGTCGCCTGCCTGCTCGGTGCCGAGGAGTTCGGCTTCGCCACGATGCCGCTCATCGCCATGGGCTGCCTCATGCAGCGCGACTGCCAGCAGGACACCTGCCCGGCCGGCATCGCCACGCAGAACTGCCGCCTGCGCCGGGGATTCCGCGGCAAGCCCGAGCACGTGGAGCGCTTCATGCTCTATGTGGCCGAGCAGCTGCGCGAGGTCATGGCCAAGCTCGGCTTCCGCACCGTCGACGAGATGGTGGGCCATCCCGAGTGCCTGCGCCAGATCGAGGTCCCGGGCAACCGCAAGGCCAACCTGCTCGACCTCTCGCCGGTGCTCGCGAGCGCCACGTGCGAGTTCGGCGCGCACATCCCCGGCGCCGACGGCCGCCACTTCCTGCCCGAGATGGCCGCGGACAGCGAGCTCGGCCGCACGCTCGACTCCACGCTCTTCGTGCCCTATACGGCCGATGCGCGCGAGCACCTGCGCCCGATCCGCTTCCACGCCGACATCGCCAACGTCAACCGCTGCGTGGGCACGATCCTCGGTCACACCGTGACCAAGGCGCACCCCGAGGGACTGCCCGAGGGCTCGATCACCATCGACTGCGACGGCTCGGCCGGCCAGTCCTTCGGCGCCTTCCTGCCCGCCGGCATCACGCTCAACGTGTGCGGCGACGCCAACGACTACTTTGGCAAGGGCCTCTCCGGCGGCGTGGTCTCCGTGCGCCCCAATCCGCGCGCCACGTACAAGTTCGACGAGAACATCATCGTGGGCAACGTCGCGTTCTTCGGCGCGACGAGCGGCCGCGGCTTCGTCAACGGCCTGGCCGGCCAGCGCTTCGCCGTGCGCAACTCCGGCGCGACGGTCGTGGTCGAGGGCTGCGGCAACCACGGTTGCGAGTACATGACGGGCGGCACCGCGCTCGTGCTGGGCGAGGTCGGGCAGAACTTCGCCGCCGGCATGACGGGCGGCGTGGCCTATGTGTTCGACCAGTACGGCACGCTCGATGCGCGCACCAACCACGAGAGCGTCGAGCTCAAGGCACCGACAGCCGAGGAGCTCGAGCAGATCCATGCGCTTATCCAGGAGCACGTGGACCGCACGCAGAGCCCGCGCGGCATCAAGCTGCTCTACAGCTTCGAGAAGATGGCGAAGTTCTTCGTGAAGGTCATCCCCACGGAGTACGAGCGCGTGCTCGCGATCGTCGCCGGCGCCGAGGCGGCCGGCAAGACGCACGATGAGGCCGAGGAGCTGGCGTTCGAGATCGTGACGGGCCGCGCCGACGATGCGACCGCGGCACGCTTCGACGTTGCCGCCGGCGCCGCCGTGCCCGCTGGTGCGCCCGCCGCTGCCGCTGCTCAGACCTCGTCCAAGAAGGAGGCATAAACCATGGGTAAGCCCGGTGCTTTTCTTGATATCGATCGCGCGGCCCACGAGCTGCGCCCGGTGGCCGAGCGCAGCCGCGACTTCGACCCGCTCTATGTGGAGCTCGACGACGACGCGCGCCGCGCCCAGGCGAGCCGCTGCATGATGTGCGGCGTGGCGTTTTGCCAGATGGGCGCGAGCTTTGGGCATGCGCGCCCGAGCGGCTGCCCGCTGCACAACCTGATCCCGGAGTGGAACGAGCTCGTCTACCGCGGGCGCTGGGAGGAGGCGGCCGAGCGCCTGTCGCTCACCTCGCCGATGCCCGAGTTCACGAGCCGTGTGTGCCCGGCCCTCTGCGAGGCCGCATGCAACCTGGGGTCCGTCGACGGTCAGCCCACGACGATCCACGACAACGAGCGTGCGATCAGCGACCACGAGTGGGCCGCGGGCGGTCCGCGCCGCTTCGAGCCGGCCGCCGCGGGCGCGCCCACGGTTGCCGTCGTCGGCTCGGGTCCTGCCGGCCTGGTGGCTGCCTGGGAGCTCGCGCGCCGCGGCGCCCGCGTCACCGTCTATGAGCGCGATGACCGCGCGGGTGGACTCCTCATGTACGGCATCCCCAACATGAAGCTCGAGAAGTCCGTCGTCACGCGCCGCACCGATCTGATGCAGGAGCTCGGGATCGAGTTCAAGCTCGGCGCCGATGCGTGCGACCCGGCCGTGGCGGCCGAGCTCGCGGGCTTCGATGCCGTCGTCGTGGCGGCCGGCGCCCGTGCCCCGCGCGGTCTCGCGGCCAAGCACGTCGACGCGCCGGGCGTGGTCTACGCGGTCGACTATCTCACGTCCTCGACGCGCTCGGTGCTCGACGGCGGTGCCCCTAAGATTTCCGCCGAGGGGCTCGACGTCGTGGTGATCGGCGGCGGCGATACCGGCAACGACTGCGTCGGCACCGCCGTGCGTCAGGGTGCCAAGAGCGTGCGCCAGTTCGAGTTCATGCCGGCCGCGCCCGATGAGCGCGCCGCGTCGAACCCGTGGCCGCAGTGGCCCAACGTCAAGAAGACCGACTACGGCCAGCAGGAGGCCATCGCCGCCATGGGTGGCGAGATGCGCGAGTGGGGCATCGACACGCTCGAGGTCCTGCTCGACGACGACGGCGCCGCCGCGGGCCTGCATGTGGTCGACCTTGACTGGTCGGCCGGCAAGCCCGAGCGTATCGCCGGGTCCGAGCGCGAGGTGCCGGCGCAGCTCGTGCTCATCGCGTGCGGCTTCACCGGCCCCGAGAAGACCGTCTTCGATGCGCTCGACGTGCCGGTGGCCACCAAGGGCCGTCCGCTGCCGGTGATGGCGGCCGAGGGCTCGCACCGCGCCGCTCGCACGGACGGGACGGCCGCCGATGCCGCGCCGGTGTTCGTCGCCGGCGACGCCCGCAACGGCAGCTCGCTCGTGGTCTCCTCCATGGCCGACTCGATCGCCTGCGTGGCCGAGGTCGCGGAGTACCTGGGGCTGTAGCGTGCGACATTCCCGGCACCGCGGGAGCGACCGCGGTGCCGGGGCATTCGTGGTACCGGTTCTTGGGGTTTCTCTTGGGAGCCGTCTCGCAAGCCGTTAGGGCTCCTTTTGATGCCGCAAGGGCATTTATAACAAGACATATCTACCCTGGGGCTCGTCTATCGGCCCTGGGGTTTCTTTTTGCTGCGGCTTTCTTTGTTATCACGGTAGATGTCTGCATATCTAACAACTGCGAGCCTCCATCTCGGCCAGTTGTTATGAGGGTAGACAAATGGATGTCGCATATGCAGATGTCTGCACATGCAACATCTGGAGCCGGATTTTCCTTTTGGATGTTATGAGGGTAGACGATTGCGCTGTGGACCCGTGGACAGGGGGACTGAATTGCGGGTGTTCGATTCGATTGCTCGATAAAGTCCAAGATCTCCACTGCGCTTTCGTCCTCTCATCCGAAGCTCCGAAATGGTCCTTTTAGGGGTCTGAACCGCCGCGTGCCTCAAATTTCAACCGGATTTTGTCTGGGTTGTGATGGGAGTGTGGAGCGAGATTGTGGCGGTTTTGTGGCGTGATCGGGCGACGGGATCAGAGGCCCGCGAATTGTGGCCGGCGTGAGCTGCCGCGTCAGACTTCCGTCACATCCGCGTCCAGTTCCGTGTCGGTCCCGTGTCAGCCCAATGCCAGCTCGATAGACATATTCTTGCAGGTCAAGGGCTGCTTTTGAGCACGCGGACATATGCTCGAGCCAGGTGTAACCCCGGCACGAGGAGGCTTCTATGTCCAACGACCGCGCCCGTACCAAATCTGTTGCAAACGCGCCCACGCGATTACGCGACATGGCGAAGCTCGACCAGGCCGTCGGCGACGATATCGCCGCGGCTGCGAGCTATTGGATGCTCCGCAAGTTCCAGTTTCTCGAGGCCGCCCAGACCGAGTTCGAGACGATCGTCGATCCGGCGCTTAGCTATGCGAAGGACCCGGACATCAGGGAGATCACCGCATACAACACGGCATTTACCGAATGGCTGCTCTTTGAGCGCCCGTATCGTCACGGGCGGTCGCTTCTCGGCTGCTATATCGATGAGCCGCCCGCGAGCGCCACGGCGGACATGCTTGCCCGTCTGGGCCAGGTGGTGGAAACCCAGCGGTTCTCGCGATTCGTGATTCTCGACAAGAACGTCGCGACCTCGATGTGCGCGCTTCGGGATACGCAGACGGACCGGCGCTACGATGTCTACGATCCGCATCTGGCCGAGGTGGGACACTGGCGCGACGGTGTGATCGCCGAGCGTGTCGCCGAGGTCGACGGCCTCTGGCTCGGGGTGGGACAGATGTACCTCTACGACGTGGCGCCGGCGGGCGAGGTGGGTCCCGACGGCCCCGGTGCCATTCACGCCGAAGACGTCGCGGACGGCCTCGATACCTCGTATTTCAGCTTCTACCTGCGCCTTGTACGCGACACGATGGGTGCGGACGGCCGCTACACCCCAAGCCTCAATATCAGATCGGACGAGTCATGAA
>ERZ808240.293-NODE-293-length-67913-cov-24.371054_pt1 | contig 67913 bp, 58 predicted proteins | sample MGYA00521084_ERZ808240 | MGnify/ENA primary metagenome ERZ808240 (study PRJEB31516, sample SAMN03275571) | gut metagenome | biome: mammalia-associated habitat; material: feces | host: Papio cynocephalus | place: Kenya | collected 2012-08-06 ...
ACTTATCATATAATCTGTTATATGTGGTTTCACCCTGCAAAATGACCTATAAGTCTGAAAAGTTGCGTGAACACATAGTAAGAGTCGACATTGGCGCAATACTTCTGTACCGGGTTCTCCAGTTTCAGCACGGTGGAATATTCTCCGGTCTTGGTATATATCACACCAATCCCGTCCACTTCTTCCACGGAGAAATAGATGTCCTGAAAGATGCGCTTCCTCTTGCCGCCTGTTCCAAATGCTTATACCGACACGGCCATGCCTATGCAAATGGCAATGAAGACTATGAAAACGTATATGATCATTTGTGACTATTTACAATTAAGGGTAGGCTGACCTATTGAAAGGCCAAGCCCACCCACGTTCAACATTCAATATATCCATTCATGGTCAAATGGTTTTCTGTTACATTTTCTTGGAGTAGGCATAGATGAACACCCCACGTTCCTGCCGTTTGCTGTGCAGTCCCTTGCGCGGCTTGAACAGAATCAGTCCCGCACCGCTTGTCACAGTGACGGACAGGACAATCAGGGCGAGAACGAATCCTGCCACACAATAGGCTATGATGAAGCCGACAATGGCGATGCCTATCGTGGCTGCCGCCCAATAGATGTAGCGACCCTAAATGCCCATAAATTCAAGGGGACGTTGCAGCCCCTTGAACAATGGATAATCCGGATAGTGTTCCTCTTTCCCGTTCATGATACCTGCGGTTTAGGATATTCCGAAGAACAGAGGAAGTGCCTGGGCTGCCGCAATAAGGAAGATGCAGGCTCCGACCACCATCATGATCTTCTTCTTGAAATCTTACTGATTGCTTGTAATATACTGATAATCAGTACTAATTAAAATGATAAAATGACGAAAGAAACAAATTGGAAACAATAAAATAGAGAAACCGCAAAATGAAAGTATGAGAAAACATAAATTAACACGGAAAGCAATGATAAATATCCGATTTTGTCATTTTAGAAATGAAAGCCGAACACACATTTAAATCACAAAAGTTTCATCCTTGTATGTAAGAAAGTTGTAAAACATATTATTTTACATGAAAACATACAATATTCTACGAAGAATTTCGTTTATTCCAATAAATGTAAATACCTTTGCATTGAACTTAAATAAAATTACAATGAATGAGCTTAACAGAATAAAAGTAGTTCTTGTAGAACAAAAGAAAACGGGTAAATGGTTGGCAGAACAACTTGGTGTTAGTACAACAACAACAAGTCGTTGGTGTTCTAATTCGGCTCAACCAGACTTACAGACACTAAGTAAGATTGCTAAGCTGTTAAAAATAGACACAAGAGAACTTCTTGTTCCAACAGACTTACATGAAAACTTTCAAAATTGATAACAAAACAACAGATAAAAAAATGAATAGTGAAAAAAATGCACCTCGGTATTTTATGCATAAATATTGGGGAAAAAAGCCAGCCTCTGGTATAAGTCCTTTGGTTGATAAATATACAAACCCTGGAGATACTATTATTGATCCATTTTCAGGGTATGGTGTTTTCTGTTGTGAAGCATATCTTAAAAATAGAAATGTTATAGTAAATGATCTCAATCCTATTGCAAATTTTATAGCACATAATTTGTTTTCAAACGATGTAAGTATTTCAAAAGTCAAAAGGGAATGGGATGAAATCAAAGCGGAATTGTCACCCTTCATAGACCAATGGTATAATATTACCATTGGCGATAAAACTTATCAACCTATATCAGTTTTAAGAAATAAGGATGGCTTACCACTGCAATTTACTTTTAAGGATGGAAGAAAGACATCTATTCAAAATATTCCAGAAGAATTTGCCAAAGATTTCTGTGAGAAAGAGAGCAATTACGAAATAACAGATTGGTATCCAGTGGTTTCAATCATAGAAAATTCCAGAATATCAGCTCGCCCGAACATGACAGTTAAGGATCTCTTTACAAAAAGAACCCTTGCTTGTCATGCGAAACTGTTGTCATTGATAAACAAATATGCGACAGGCTCTAATAAGGACTTGTTTTTAATCGCATTTACAGCAAATTTAGCCAACTGTTCCAAACTTGTTCCACCTATCAAAAGTAGAGGGGCACTTGCTCAAGGAGCTTGGATGACAGGTTTTTATATCGGTGAGACGTATATAGAGAATAATGTCTTACATTATTACGAAAATCGTATAAAGAAGGCGATAAAGGGAAAAGAAGATTTCTTGAATGCGTTATCTGGCAATTTAATGAAAGAACCAATTCGGTCAACTTTCAAAATTACTAATTTTGATGCAAAGAGATTACAACTCCCAGACAACTCTGTTGATTATGTTTTTACAGATCCTCCTTATGGGGATAGTGTTCCATATTTCGAACAAAGCGTAATTTGGAACTCTTGGCTAAAATTAGTACCTGATTATAAGCAAGAAATTGTAATATCGGATAGTAATCAACGCCATAAAGATATTGAGACTTTTGAAAATGATATAAATTCGGCTTTCTCGGAAATTCGAAGAATACTAAAAGACAATAAGTATTTTTCGCTTACATTTCATTCTCTATCGGGATTGGAATGGAAAGCCGTAAGCAATGCGTGTGTTTTCAATAATTTCAATGTTGTTGATTATGAGTGGTTAGAACAAAAAACCTATCCGCCAAGACAACTTAATCGAGTTAAATCGATAAAAGGTGATGTACTTGTGACTTTTCGAAAGAATCCTGCACCTGTACATCTGCGTATTTGTGATGATTGTCAATTTGTAATAATTATAACAGAGTTTATAACAGAAACCATCAATAAAGGAATAACCGACACAAATGGAATAATGATGGCTATAATGGAATGGATTTTGCGGAATATGATTATAATAGGCAATGTAGATGTATTTGCTGTGCTGAATAATTATTTTCAACTTGGCGAAGAAGGGAATTGGAGTGTCAAACAAAAGTAAAATATAAAAGTATTCAATATGACAAACTTTGAAAAATGGGACAAAGAGTTCCGTGCACAAAATCTTTACGCTTTCAACAACAATGAAAGTGCTTTATTGTACTTGAAGGTTAGAGCTGTATGTCGTGGGAAACAGATTAAACAGTTTGTTGAGAAAAATGGCATAAGACTCACTTCCACGAAGATTACTGAGCAGTTTGCTGAGTTGTATTCAATTATGGAGAATACACCTAATAGTAAGGCAATGCTTGATACTTATCTATGTGACAGAAACAATGAATGGTATCACGCAATGGGAGTAGATGAAGAAAAATTGAAAAGTGGTTTACGACAGATAAACAACTACGAATGGGGAGGAGATCAAGAAAACTCGCTTGACCAGTACCTTGTCCGTAGATATATCAAAGTAATCAGCGATTTTGATGAGTTAAGCAGCAAGGCTGATGCTATTGCAGCAAATGCATGGAATTTTGTCCAAACAAGTTGGTATAACAACTGGACTTCCTATCTTATTGAATCGATATTCAAGAAACATAGACGTGTGTTATCTGCGGTTGGTGAAATCAAAAGTGTTGACTTCTTTATAGAGAACAACCCTATTGATTTGAAAGTTACCTATTTTCCAGGAGCTTATATGCAAGGTAAATTAAAAGAAGCATTGGGCAACACTGAGTTAACTTGGCTAAAGCGTCAGGCAAAGAAAATTGGTATTACACCAGATAAAAATCTTTCTGATTCCGAACAGTATAATTTCTTAAAAGAGGAAATTGAGAATCACGGGCATCAAGAAGTGATATCTCAACTTACTGCTACAAGAAAACAGATAGTTGACGAAGCTCGTAATAATCCAGAAAACCTGATGAAATGGCTTTATGAGAATCAAAGTCCTCGTTTGTTCGGTGCAGAGAACCGTCTGTTTGTTGTTCTTGTGGATTCTACGGACATGAATCAGTCGTGGAAGATGAAGAGGGCATTCTCTTTAATTGAACCTAAAGTAAATGCCTATCTTGATAGCTTTGATGCAAATTCTCTAAAGAGAATCGAATTCACATTTAGTAAAAAAGCATACGAAAGTCTTGCCGACATAATCTTCGTCGTAAAAGAATAAATGAGGGAACGATGATAATATAGCATAATTAAAATTCACTTTAGTTTTTTCATTAAACAGAAACGATATGAAAAGAGTTGCCACTTTACTGATTTTGTGCTTTATGCCTATCTGCCTATTTGCACAAACTTATAAAATGTATCAAACACGTAACTACCATAACCAGTTACGTTTGAATACAGCTACAGGAGAAGTATTACAGGTGCAAGATGACGGTCAATCTTGGAAAATTTGTGATGCAGTGGAAGATGGTGGCGAAATTAATAATCGCTTCTGTCTTTATGAAACATATTATATAAATAGGGCGAGGCCCGAGACGGTGTGTTCACGACCTTAACAATACGCAGTCAGCACACGACCGAGCCAAAAGTATTACCCGAAAAGGACGGACAAATCGCAGCCTGTTACCGCTCGGGCAAGATTGACGTAAAAAAACAAGATCTCAGGGGCAAAAGCCGAGAGTATTCAAAAAAATTCGCTAAATTTGCAAAGACTTCTGATGTTCATCGGTTTGCACGCCGGCTCACCATAGGTATACCGGCCGAAACACCACCCGAGCACTTCTTGCACCATCAATACACATAGAGTATCGTAAGTGCACAATCGAACGCATAACAAGACATTTACACATACACATAATCGCAATATAAACAATAATTTACTCTATGAAACATTCTTTACTTTCGCTCACAGTAGCTCTGGCTGCTGTCTTAGGATTCGGTGCCACAGCTGCGGCACAGACCTCGGTTTACGCTACAGGCAATTTTACGGGCGCGCCCGCCACTTGGGATCCCGAAAATCCCGCCGAACTGACCTACGCTGACGGCGTATATACGCTCGACCTCACCGGTGCCGAGCAAGGCCAGATGTTCAAACTCTCTACCGCCAAAGGCGATTGGACCACCTTCAATGCCGCCTGCTTCGGCGTAGCCGATGACGGCCAATTGTTTACAATGACACCCAATGTCGCCGCCACTTGGGAGGTAGGCAAACTGGGCAACAACGCCATCCCCGCCTCCGGCGATTTCAAACTTGTTGTAGACCTCGAGGCTAAGACAATGACACTTGTCGGCGAGGGCACCGTCAAGGATGTCTTCGACATATACCTGCGCGGCGAAATCAGCGGATGGGAGGCAACCGAAGCATACAAATTTGCGTATACCGGCGTCAGCTCCTTCGGCGAACAGATGTACGAATTGATTCTTTCCGAAGGCCTGACCGGCGAGTTCAAAATTGCAGACGCAAGCTGGGGTGAAATCAATTATGGCGCAAACGCGGTCGTTGAGACCGGTACCACCACTGAGGTCTTCTACAATAGCAGCACCAACCTCAAAGCCGCTATAACCGAGCCCATAAAGCTGACATTCTACCACAACCTCGACAAGAGCAAATCTTCGTGGCTCAAGGTAGACAAATACGAAGGCGTATCGGACATCACCATAGATGACGCTGCCGCCGCCACGTATTACAACCTGCAAGGCATCCGCGTAGCCGAACCCGCCAACGGCCTGTATATCAAGGTCGCCGGCAATACCGTCTCCAAGGTATACGTCAAATAACAATACACACCCTCCATAGCCGAAGGCCGGGAAGCGCAGATGCTTCCCGGCCTTTGTCGTATACGTCCGTTTGCTTCTATTATTACGGTAGTAGCGATTTTTTGACCTATACGCCTGTTTTTAGCTGATTAGCAAAAATAGCCAGGAGTCTAAAGTTTTTATGTGTATTTTTTACTCAAAAATTTGGTGGTTTCAGATATAAGCAGTAATTTTGCGTCAAAATAACACAAGCGCCACATGCACGACAATGGAACAAGACAACAATTACTGCTACAAGTATCCGCATCCGGCGGTCACGGCGGACTGCGTCATATTCGGTTATGACATCAAAGAGGGCCTGTCGTTGCTGCTGATCGAACGCGGCCTTGAGCCGTACAAAGGTCGCTGGGCTTTCCCCGGCGGCTTTATGCGTATCGACGAAAGCACCGACCAATGTGCCGAACGCGAACTAAGCGAAGAAACCGGACTGACCTCATGCTACCTTGAGCAATTCGGCAGCTTCAGCGATGTTTACCGCGACCCGCGCGAACGCGTGGTCACAATCGCATACTTCGCATTAGTCAAGAAAAGCGAAGTCCGAGGCGGCGACGATGCACAACGTGCTCAGTGGTTCGGCATCGACAAGGTGCCGCCATTGGCATTCGATCACGACCACATACTGAGCGTAGCCCTGCGCAAGCTCAAGGAAAAAATTCACTTCGAGCCTATAGGCTTTGAGCTGCTGCCCGATGTGTTCACCATGCCGCAACTCCAGGACCTGTACGAAAGCATCCTTGGCATCAAGTTTGACCGTCGCAACTTTGCCTCGAAAATGCTCAAGCTGGGCATACTTGACATAGCTGTCGAACGCCCCAAAGACGCCGGACCACGCATCCCGGTGCAATACCGCTTCAATAAAGACAATTATGACAAGATGAAGAGCAAAGGCTTCCGCCTCGAATTCTAAGGCTCAGATACTTGCGTGATTAAACAGCCAAAACAACCGCTTTAAGAACCGAAAAATCAGCAGCACAATGTCAACTACCGATAACACCGCAAACACTCCTCGACAGTATACGGCAGGACGATACACACCCGACCACATCACAACACTCAAGCCGGACGAAGTCTTCGTCTTCGGCAGCAATCTGGCCGGGATGCACGGCGGCGGAGCCGCTCGTGCGGCAGTCCGCTATTTCGGCGCCGTCATGGGACAGGGCATCGGTATGCAAGGCCAAAGCTATGCCATACCCACCATGCACGGAGGTGTGGACAAAATAGCCCCTTACGTTGACCAATTCATCGAATACGCCAAGGCGCATCCGCAGCAGACATTTCTGGTGACGCGCATAGGCTGCGGCATAGCCGGATTCACGGCCCGAGAAATAGCCCCATTGTTCCGCCCGGCTTTCGGCATAGACAACATCATTCTGCCACGCGATTTCGTTCAAGCCATCGCAGATGACAAACACTAATCCCGCGATTATCCCCCCTCAAAACGAAACATCACTCATTCTTCTCTTTTCCCTCTATTTTTACAATCTCGAACACGATATTTCCTACAAAACCACTAACTTTGCCAAACAATACAGACATGGACAACCAAAAACTCTCCCCGGAAGGGCAACAAGCGGCCTATGCCGAAGTCGTAAGACAGCGGTACAATTCGTTTATGCCCAAATTTATCAACGTCCTTTGCAAGCGCTACAGCTTCCTGAGCCACTCGGAAGCAATGGATATATATACCGACGTATTTATTGCTATATACGACAATCTTCAAAAAGGTCGCATTGCGCCCGACACCAATTGGGAAGCATATATGCTGAAGATAGGCATAAACATAGTCGAAAAGATATATCGCGCCCCCAAAGAGGGCAAAATCATCTCATTGGACTTCGATTCGCTGTTTGACGAGACCCCCGATGACACCGAAAGCCGAACAGATCGTATCTTGGGCCAAGTTTCAAGCATCGAAGACACGGATAATCCCTACGAAGACCCCGAATTGATTGAAGCCCTGAATTTGGCTATGAGCCATCTTCCCGGGAAATGCGCCATGATTATGCGTTATTTCTACTACAACAATATGAGTATGGACGCCATAGCCACACTGCTGGGATACAATGCCGCAGTGACGGTTCGCAACCGCAAGGCGCAATGTATGAAGCAATTGGCCAAGGAAGTTAAAGAATACGCAGCGAGACTTGGTTATGACTTATGATATGAAATCAGAAGATATGGACAAGAGAGCACTCATTCAACAATACCTCAACGGACGTCTCAACAGCGCCCAAATCGCTGAATTTACGAGACAGCTCAATGACCCGGAATTCTGCAACATTCTGAGCGAAGAACGTGAGATTGCCGAAAAACGACAGGCGGCAAGCCAAGCAACGGCCACAATGGCCAAAGTGGCCGAAGCCAAGCCCTTATCCGAGCAGGAGCAAGAGACACTTATAGACCTATACATCCATGGGGATATGGACTCGGAAACCGAAAGCCGATTTCTCAGTCATATCAAGGCCGACAAAGAACTGCAAAGGCAAGTACTGCTTGTAGCAAACATCGTAAAGGGCACCATAGCCGAACAACGTCAAAGCGACTTGGAATTCGGATGCGCAATGAAGAACCTGACGCGTGACCAACTTGAGCAAATCATAGGACCGCGACGCAGCTCGGCATCGCGGCCTGCGTCATCAAACACTCAAATATTTGACCGCCCCAAGATGCCCAAGCCGGCACAAGAATTCAAGTCGTCTCGCTACGATGTACTACAATGTCTTAAGAGTTCACATCCGTTACAGGACAAAATGCTTATGAAACATTTTTTCTACGAACGCTATTTCGACCGCAACGACAACCTCAAATCAAGCGATGAACTCGATCCTACCAAAGACGTCGTGATGGACATCTACGAAAGGTTCAAGCCTGACTACGCCGCATACGGTATCAGCAGCAATGTTGACACTCTGAGCGAAGCCGGCAAGTGTCTCGATGCCATCAAAACGGCCTATGACGAAGCACTGAAATCCGGCAATATATCCGGGGCTTTGGCTGCGGGCAAGGACCTTGCCGTGGAATACCTGCACATAGGCATAGTCGACAAGTTCAAGGAAACTCTCAATGACCTTAAGTTGGTCGCCCCCTGCAGTTCAAGCAAAGACGATGATGCATTGAAGCGCGATATTCGCCTCCTTCTGGCCCTTTCGGAGACCATCTGACGCGCACAGCGCCTCAAAACACAATCCTCTCCACCGACAGCGAGCGGCGCCTCATACGGGGCGCCGCTCGCGTTATATAGATTGTTATTCGATGTGTCAGAGGGTTCGGTTGACCTCGATTTCTTCGAAGCCTTCGAAGATGTCACCCACCTTGATGTCATTGTATCCGGCGATGGAGCATCCGCAGTCGTAGCCTGCGACCACTTCTTTGGCATCGTCCTTGAAGCGTTTGAGCGAGCCAAGTTCGCCGGTATATTTGACTATACCGTCACGGATAAGGCGAACCTTGCAGCCGCGCTTGAGCTTGCCTTCGCGCACCATGGCACCGGCAATGGTTCCGACCTTGCTGATGTGATATGTTTCAAGCACTTCGGCCGTACCGATAATCTCTTCCTTGATTTCGGGCGCGAGCATACCGGCCATAGCGTCCTTGACTTCCTCGATGGCCTGATAGATGACCGAGTAGAGGCGTATGTCGACGCCCTCGCGTTCGGCGGCACGACGTGCGGCTATAGACGGACGCACCTGGAAGCCGATGATGATTGCATCCGATGCAGCAGCCAGGGTGACATCGCTTTCGGAAATTTCGCCGACGGCCTTATGTAGGACGTTGACTTGGATTTCCTCGGTGGACAGCTTGATGAGCGAGTCGCTGAGTGCCTCGATAGAGCCGTCAACGTCGCCTTTGACGATGATATTGAGCTCTTGGAAGTTGCCGATGGCGCGGCGACGGCCAATATCTTCGAGTGTGAGGATCTTGGTGGTGCGCAGTCCTTGTTCGCGTTGCAACTGTTCGCGCTTGGAGGCTATTTCGCGAGCTTCCTGCTCGGTATCGAGTACGTTGAAGGTATCTCCTGCCGTAGGTGCGCCGTTCAGGCCCAAAATCAGTGCCGGGCATGCGGGACCGGCCTCCTTGATGCGCTGGTTGCGCTCGTTAAACATTGCCTTGACCTTGCCGAAGTGGTTGCCGGCCAGAATTATATCACCCACGCGGAGCGTACCATTCTGTACCAGCACGGTGGCTACATATCCGCGGCCTTTGTCGAGTGACGACTCGATGATGCTACCCGTTGCCTTGCGGTTGGGATTGGCTTTGAGGTCCAACATCTCGGCCTCGAGAAGCACTTTCTCCATCAGCTCGGGTACGCCCGTACCTTTCTTGGCGGAGATGTCTTGCGACTGATATTTACCGCCCCAGTCTTCGACAAGATAGTTCATTCCGGCCAGTTCCTCCTTGATTTTTTCGGGGTTGGCGTGCGGCTTGTCTATCTTATTAATGGCAAAGACTATGGGTACACCGGCGGCGCTGGCGTGGTTGATAGCTTCGACTGTCTGCGGCATGACGTTGTCGTCTGCGGCTACGATGATTATACAGATATCGGTGACCTTGGCACCGCGAGCACGCATGGCGGTGAATGCCTCGTGACCGGGGGTGTCGAGGAATGTGATGTGGCGACCGTCCGAAAGCTTGACATTGTACGCACCGATGTGCTGCGTGATGCCGCCGGCCTCGCCGGCGATGACGTTGGCCTGGCGAATATAGTCGAGCAGCGAGGTCTTGCCGTGGTCGACATGGCCCATGACGGTGACAATCGGGGGACGCGGTACGAGGTCTTCCTCGGCGTCTGCTTCCTGGTGTATGGCATCGGCCACTTCGGCGCTGACATATTCGGTCTTGAACCCGAATTCTTCGGCCACAATATTTATGGTTTCGGCGTCAAGGCGCTGGTTGATGGATACCATCACGCCGATATTCATACACGTTGCGATGACCTGATTGATGGGAACGTCCATCATTATGGCCAAATCGTTGGCGGTCACAAATTCGGTAAGCTTTAGTATCTTGCTCTCGGCGCGTGCTTCGGCTGCGGCTTCGCTGGCGCGCTCGGCAGCAGCTTCGCGTTTCTCCTTACGCCACTTGACGCCTTTTTTGAGGCCCTTATCTTTGGCCGTAAGGCGTGCCAGTGTTTCTTTTACTTGCTTGGAAACATCTTCGTCGCTGACGTCGTTATGCTGCTGAGCCACGGGACGCTTGGCGGGGCGTTCCGCGTTCTTGTTCTTGGCGTTTTTGCCTCCGGGGCGTCCCTGACCGCCACCCTGGCGATTGCGGTCACGGTCGGCAGCAGACGGCGGGTTGGTGCCCGGCGTCTTGTTGACGTCTACTTTTTCACTGCCCGGTTCGATGCGACGGCGTTTCTTACGGTTGCCGTTGGCGTTTTGTCCTCCGGCATTCTGTCCCCCACCCTTGCCTTTTTTCTTGGGGCGAGTGGAAAGATTGAGCGCATCAAGGTCTATCTTGCCTTTGATGTTGAGCCCGGCCACCGTGGGGACATTGGTAGCTATGAAGTTTTCGTCTTTTTCGGGAGCCTCGGCGGCTTCAGGGACTTCGGCAGTCTCTTTGGCCTCAGCGGCAGCCTCTTCCTTGGCTTTAGCGGCAGCGGCGGCGCGTTGCTCGGCTTGAGCCTTGGCCTCGGCTTCGGCGCGAGCTTTGGCCTCGGCTTCTTCTCTGGCCTTGGCGGCAGCGGCTTCGGCGCGAGCCTTGGCCTCGGCCTCTTCCTTAGCCTTGGCTTCGGCGGCGGCGCGTTGTTCTGCTTCGGCCTTAGCGGCGGCCTCGGCACGTGCTGCGGCCTCTTCGGCGGCGCGGCGGCGTGCAGCCTCGGCTTCGGCAGCCTCGCGTTGCAGGCGGTTGCGGACGCTGTGGTCTTTGTCGAATTCGTTGTATACGATTTCGACGATGTTGTCCTCGACTCGGGTATTGGGGCTCGGGTCTACGGCTATATTTTTCTTGTTGAGGAACTCAACGACTGTATTCAGTCCGAGGTTGAGCTCTTTTGCCAGGGTGCTTATTTTAGTTTTCGCCATATATTGTTGTTTGTCGTTCTTCGTTGAGTTGGCCTGTCGCCGTAATAGCGGAGACCTTTGCCGTGATGGCTTGATGTGGGGAGGGAGGATACTGAAGCCCCGTTATGCGAGGGCGCGAGGCGAATCAGTCTTCGAACTCGGCGCGGAGTACCTCGAGGACGTGGTCGACGGTTTCTTCTTCGAGATCGGCCTTTTCAATGAGCATTTCGCGAGGTGCATTCAGGACGCTCTTGGCGGTCACGAATCCGATATTCTTGAGCGCATCGATTACCCATTCTTCGATTTCGTCCTTGAATTCGTCCAGGTAGATATCTTCCTCGGCATCGCTCTCGGCTGTGTCGCGGTATACGTCTATGACGTATCCGGTGAGCATGGAGGCCAGCTTGATGTTGAGACCACCCTTGCCTATGGCCAGGGATACTTCCTCGGGACGCAGAAACACCTCGGCTTTTTTCTCTTCTTCGTCAAGACGTATGGACGAAACCTTGGCGGGGCTGAGGGCACGTTGGATAAACAGTGTGGGGTTGGATGTGTAGTTGATGACATCGATGTTTTCGTTGCGCAGTTCGCGTACAATACCGTGGATACGGCTACCCTTGACACCTACACATGCGCCCACGGGGTCGATACGGTCGTCATAGGATTCTACAGCTATCTTGGCGCGCTCGCCCGGGATGCGTGCCACGGCGCGTATATTGATCAGACCATCCTGAATTTCGGGTACTTCGAGCTCGAAGAGACGGCGCAGGAAGTTCTCGTTGGTACGCGATACCGTAATCTTGGGATTGTTGTTTTTATTGTCCACATTGGCCACGACGGCGCGCACGGTTTCGCCCTTGCGGAAGTAGTCGCCCGGAATGCTTTCGCTCTTGGGAAGCAGCAGCTCGTTTTTGTCATCGTCCAGCAGCAGCGTTTCGCGTGACCAGGTCTGGTAAACTTCGCCGGAGACCAATTCGCCTTCCAGCTCCTTGAATTTATCGTAGATGGCCTCTTTTTGCAGGTCCAAAATCTTGGACTGAAGGGTCTGGCGCAGGGTGAGGATGGCACGACGGCCGAATTTCTCGAAGAATATTTCCTTGGTATGCTCTTCACCGACCTCGGCATCGGGGTCGTCATCGGCGTGTGCATCGCTCAGCGAAATCTCGAGGTTGGGATTGGTGACTTCGCCGTCGGGCACAATTTTCAGGTTTTGGAATATCTGTACGTCGCCCTTATCGGGGTTGAGGATTACGTCGAGATTTTCGTCGGTGCCGAACATCTTGGCCAGCACGTTACGGAATGATTCTTCCAAGACACTGATCATAGTGGTCTTGTCGATATTTTTCAGTTCTTTGAACTCGGCGAATTGTTCGACCATATTCGGGCGGTCGTCTTTTTTCTTTGCCATTTGCGGTGATGTTATGTGTAGTTTCGTTATTATTGTCTATCTCGTATCCGCACATCAGTCGATGTCGCGGGCAATAGTCTTGATGTTGGAACGCAGGATCTCGTGAGGTACATCTTCAATCACGGGACGCTTGGCGCCTTCGTGACGCACCTTTGTGGGAACTGTCACGGTAACAGCTTGGCAGTCCTCGGAGACGGCGACAAGCGTGCCGTGTATGCGGCGACCGTCGCGCGTGAGCACGTCCACGGGATTGCCGACATTCATACGATACTGCGCATCGACACTCCACGGAGCGGTGACTCCGGCACTGCCTACGGTGAGTTCGTAGTCTTCGACATCGCGGTCAAAGACCTCGGTGATGCGGCGCGATAGAGCCGTGCATTGGTCTATGTCTATGCCTTCGGGGCTGTCGATGGTCACGTCGACGATATTGTCGGCACTTACGGTGATATTTACCAAAAATATGTCCGTGCCGGCTATGGCTTCTTCTACGGTGTTGCGCAGCAGTTCTTTGTCAAGCATATAGTTTATGTCTATTTTGTTTGCTGCCATTGCCTCGCACTCCGCGGTGGGCAAGTAGCAGTATCTGTTTGGCTTCACAAGACCACGGCCCGTCAAAAGACGAGGAGGAAGCCTCAGGCCTCCTCCTCTTGAGAGTCTCATAAAGTGCTGCAAAGTTAAGCATTTACTATTATATAGACAATAGCAGGCCTTCAAAGACCCGAAAACGCCTGAAAACTTTATGTATTTTTACGATTGTTTATTGTTTTTTAACCCACAGCCTCTTTAGCCGCTTCTTCGGTGGGCCCCAAAAAAGCAGCACCAGGGGCTGGCCCTTGGTGCTGCAGATATGTGTATATAGACTATGCGATATTTCGGACGATTACTTGACGAGAGCTTTGCCGCGTGCGATGGCCTCTTCGTTGAGGGGGATGAGGTGGTGGTGACGCTCGGGCAGGGTCTTGCGCAGGCCGCGAACGACTGCATCATCGGGTACAAGAGGACGAGCCTTGAGCAGCGCGCCCAGCAGTATCATATTATAGGTCTTGGAGTTGCCCATTTCGATGGCGGCATCGGTAGCGTCCACCGGGATGACACGGATGTCGGTGCGAGTGGGTGCGCGGTGTATGCCGTAGGGGTCGTAGATGAGCGTTCCGCCGGGCTTAACTTTGCTCTCGAATTTGTCAAGGGATTGCTGGTTAAGGATTACGGCAGTGTCGTAGCTGTCAACGATGGGCGATGATATGGCGCTGTCGCTGATGATGACGGTGACATTGGCTGTACCGCCGCGCTGCTCGGGGCCGTAAGCGGGCATCCAGGTGGTTTCGAGATTGTCCATAAGTGCGGCATAGGCCAGTATTTTGCCCATAGAGAGGACGCCTTGGCCGCCGAAGCCGGCTATGATAATTTCTTCTTTCATTTTCTAAGAATTTAGGTGTGGGTGGTGTTGGGATGGTTCTCGACGAGTGCCGTATGGGGTGTCATTCGTCTTTGAGGTCGCCGAGGGGATATTTCTCGGTCATGTGTTCGGCCATCCACTGATTGGCCTGCGCGGGTGTCATCTTCCAGCCGGAATTGCAGGTGGATACGACTTCGACAACGGAGGTACCTTTCTTGGCCATGGCGTTTTGGAAGGCTTTCTTGATGGCGGCTTTGGCCTTGCGCACGGCGGCGGCGGTGTGTACCGTCTGACGTGTGACGTAGCATGTGCCGTCCAGTCCGGCAAGTATATCGCTTATTTTCAGCGGATATCCGTTGAGATCAACGCGACGGCCGTAGGGGCAGGTAGCGGTCTTTTGGCCCAGCAGGGTGGTGGGTGCCATCTGTCCGCCGGTCATACCGTATATTGCGTTGTTGATGAATATGATGACGATGTTTTCGCCGCGGTTGCAGGCGTGTATGGTCTCGGCCGTGCCTATGGCGGCGAGGTCGCCGTCTCCCTGATAGGTGAACACAACGTTGTCGGGGTTGAGGCGCGATACGGCGGTGGCCACTGCGGGAGCGCGTCCGTGGGCGGCTTCCACCCAGTCGACATCTATGTAGTTGTAGGCGAATACGGCACATCCTACGGGCGCAACGCCCACGGTGCGATCTTCGATACCGAGGTCGTCAATGACTTCGGCTACGAGTTTGTGTACGACGCCGTGGCTGCAGCCGGGGCAGTAGTGTGTATGGACGTCAAGGAGCAGGCGCGGACGTCCGGTGACCTTATTTTCGGGTTTTATGATTTCTTCGATGGTCATTGTCGTGTGGTGTTAGAAGTGTGGTTTGTGTATGGGCACGCTATCACTTGCCTATTTCGGGAAAGTTTTTGTCCAGGGCCTCGAGTATTTCGCCTGGGTTGGGGACGATGCCACCCATGCGGCCGAAGTGATATACGGGCACGCGACCTTCGACGGCGAGGCGTACGTCTTCAATCATCTGTCCTGCATTGAGCTCAACGGTGAGTATGCCTTTGACTTGGTGCGAGAGGCGTGCAATTTCTTTCTCGGGGAATGGCCAGAGGGTGATGGGACGCAACAGGCCCACCTTGACGCCCTTGGCGCGAGCTTCCTCAATGGCCTTGAGCGCTATACGTGCGATGCTGCCGAAGGCCACTATCAGGTACTCGGCATCTTTGGTGAAGTGCTCTTCGAAGCGTACTTCGTTTTGGCGGATACGCTCGTAGGTCTGCTGGAAGCGCTCGTTGTTCTTCTCCATAAGTACGGAGTCCATCTCGAGTGATGTGATGACGTTGCGTTCGACGCGGCCGTGTTTGCCGGTGAGCGCCCAGGGGCATTGCTCGGCTATCTGCTCGGGAGTGCGACGCGGACGCTGTTCGGGCAGCACAACTTTCTCCATCATCTGGCCCACAACGCCGTCGGCCAGGATCATTGCCGGGTTGCGGTATTTGAAAGCCAAATCCATGCCCAGACCTACAAAATCGGCCATTTCCTGAACCGTAGCGGGAGCCAGAACTATAAGGTGGTAATCGCCGTGGCCGCCGCCTTTGGTGGCTTGGAAATAATCGGCCTGCGAGGGCTGAATGGTGCCCAAACCGGGACCGCCGCGCATGACGTTAACTATCAGGGCGGGCAGCTCGGAAGCGGCGATATATGATATACCTTCCTGCTTGAGGGAGACGCCGGGCGATGAGGAGGATGTCATGACGGCCTTGCCCGTGGATGCGCCGCCGTATACCATATTGATGGCGGCGACCTCGCTTTCGGCTTGCAGCACTACCATTCCGGTAGTTTCCCAAGGCATCTCGGCCTCGAGGGTTTCGAGTACCTCAGACTGCGGCGTAATCGGGTAGCCGAAATAGCCGTCGATACCATAGCGGATGGCGGCGTGGGCAATGGCTTCGTTGCCCTTCATCAATTTAACTTCTTGATCCATATCTTGTGTCGTTTTATGCTGTGGATGTTTGGAAACTTTTTGGGGGATGTCGGTGAAGGCGCGCCTACTTTTGGACTACGCGGTACACTTCGATGCAGGCATCGGGGCATACCAGCGCGCACGAGCTGCACGCTATGCACTTGTCCGGCTGTTTCATGTACGCGTAATGGTAGCCGCGGTCATTGACCTCTTTGGGCTGCAGGCCGAGGACGTCGGCAGGACATGCCACCACGCAAAGTTCACACCCTTTGCAGCGGTTGACGTCTACCGTGATTGCTCCAATAATTTTTGCCATAATCGTTGATTTGTTTTTTGTGTTGGTGAGGATATACAGTAATTCATGGGACACCCTCTCCGGGGTGTCGGCGTGATTGGTGACTCACGACACGCAAAGGTAAAAATTATTTTGTAACCGCCACCGCTTTTAACTTTTTATAAGAATTAGCCACGAATTGACAATCCTAAGGCCCACCAACAGTTATGCTTGACGTTATATATCCATACGCCGCCTATTGTTCGCAAATATCAACCAACGCACTATCCCACCAATCATTATGACGTTTTTTAGCGCCACGCGACTACGTGATAATAGAACTACAGCGCAAAAAGAGAACCCTTCCTTCTTTAATTTGGCAGATTCAAAAATAGTTAATAAATTAGCGGCGCGTATCGAAGGTACGCAGACATATATATAACTAAGCGTTTCGTGCTTTATCCTTTCAAGGAAATCGCCAAATTTTTTATCAGAGGAGGATTAAGGCAGTTGAGCGCTCATGCTTGTCGTATATCCGCATCCCACGCTATGGGATATCGATATTCGATAAAGCGTGGGAGTGGACTGTATATCTCTCTGACAGGCGTTTGGCGATGCCTCCTTGAAGATAAAACAGAACATCATCCTACGCTTTTTCGTTAACTAACAAGTCTCCTTGAGGATGGAGGCGACTAAGACAGCATGAAAAATCTAAAGTTTTTAATCTGTGTGATTGCGTTTTTATCCGTTTCATTCTCGGCGTATGCTCTTTTTGGAGCAAAGAAAATCACCATTAAAACCATTCCGGAATTCGCGACCATCTATATCGATGGACAGGAAGTCGGAACAGGCACGTATCAAGTCAAATTTGACAAACACAACGAGTTTTACGTTGTTTCGGTAGAAGCGCCGGGGTATATTACCCGAAAATACCGCCTTCTTAAGAGCAATCCCAAGAACACAGTCGTATACGAAATACCCGAATCCGAAGCCTACAAGGCTTCATCGTCCGGCGAAGACGCCGGAGTGCAACCCAATGCATGGTTTGACATCACGTGTCGAAAAGGCCTAACAGAGGATATGATATGGAGGCGTCTGATGAGTGTTGCCACAAGTTATTTCGATAATATCGAAGTACGTGACAAGAGTGCCGGGTGGATAAAGACCGGCTGGGCCGTCAATCGATTCAGAAATGAAACGGTTCGTACTCGGCTTGAGGTTCGCATTTCTTTCACTGATGAAGATGTGGTTTCGTACCGGGCACGTTTAATAACCGAAATCAAGGACAACGACTGCAGAGGTAACAACTGCTACGAAAGATATGATCGAACTATGCGGTTGTTTGACCCCCTACTCCAAGAATTACAAACCACTGTCGGTGGCGGCGAATAACCCTTAAGTAAAACCAATCATGAAACGTACCATCTTATCATTGGCATTAGCATTCTGTTCCATTGCGTGCCTTGCACAGTTTCAGCTGAAATCCAATGGGGACTATACCCTCAAGTTTATGGAAGTCTCCGACCCCGAATTGCTTTGGAATCAGTTTGAAGAAAAAGACTCTAAATGTGTCACCGAAAAGGACAAACTGCTTCTGGAATCAAAGAAAGACAAGCAAGCCGTAGTATCCTGTGCCGAATTCTCGCTAAATCCCGAAGAAGAAGACTTCTTCGTCGAATTCATATTCAAGCCCTCTGAAATCAAAGATACTCCGTCCTTCGGAATAGCATTCGACTATAAGAACGAAAACAATTTCTCGGTAATTACCTTCGGGAAAAAAGGATATACATACTCCATATGTGAGAAAGGCGAATATTCCGTCGTAAAACGAGGAATGTACAAACTTGCGCCACACAAAAAGAAAGCATCGGATGAAGAATATGCCTCTACACTGAACAAATTACTCAATGACAAGAAAGTCTTTGACGTCGCTCTTGTCCAATCTCGCGGCCAACTTTACCTAGTGGTGAATGATGTAGAGATTGCAAGATTCAAAAACATCAAGATCACGAACCCAAATATGGGATTCTTTACAGAAGGCAAGTCAAAACTCGAAGCTTATGCCGTTCTATTCTCCACAATATCCTATGGAGACGACAGTGAAATGATGCAGGAGTGATTGACAGCATTGCCCTCAATACTATTGAGCGTTCCTTAGCCCTTGCGATATAGGAACGCTCGCTTATTCTAAGGCCGTTACTCTCACAATCATTTGGCCTGTGACGGCGATATAGCAGACCCAACACAGACATCAATAAGAGGTAATATAGCAAAGCCGCGGCAGCTGGGGAGCTGTCGCGGCTTGCTATGTGCGCCCGGGGGGACTCGAACCCCCACGTCCTAAGACATTAGATCCTAAGTCTAACGCGGCTACCAATTACGCCACGGGCGCAAACGTGCCGCAAAGGTACAACTTTTTTTTGAATTGTCGGTCATCGTATCGCCACAGTCTGCCAAGTCGAGCCGCACAACTGCCACTCTTTGCAGTACCATATCCGAACGACAACAGAATTTTTTTTCGCTCTTAATGCTTTAGCTTTACAAAAAATAGTATTAACTTTGCACTCGAAAATAGAGCCAAAGCGTTGGCTCATTACATCTGAAAAGGTGTTATTTGAATTATCTTCTTTTAGTAAATTCTCGCAAAATTCACTAATTGATAGAGAGATAACGACAATAACACCTACATCGTAGCTAATACATATCCCCTATTAGGTGGTATCTATATAGCTTATCGGTGTGGGTTATACTGTATATCTTCTATCAATGGCAATGCGAGAAGCCTACTAAAAGGGATATGCAGAATACAATCCCACACCTTTCCTTTTTTAGAATAATGGCTTTGTTGGGATTGCGGAGCAAAAAAAACTGTTTTAATATATGAAACATAAACTTTTACATCTACAGTCGCTGCTCGCTGTAGCTCTGTGTGTCATTATGTCCGTGACTTTTTCCGGATGCGGAGATGATGACGATGAACCTGAAAAAGACAGCAAAAACCTTGAGAAGATCTTAGTGGGAACCTGGACTGCCGAGGGTGAATACCTCGTCCTAAACAACAATGGTACCGGCCGGTATTACATTGATTATGATTCCTATTTCAACAATGGGAAATGCGACATTATTACATCATGGTCGTGCAAAGACAACACCTTAAGGATGACCATCGATTCTGAGTTTGAAGGAGAAGTCTATAATGTCACGCTGATGGCTCAATCGGTTTCTGAGAACAAAATTGATTGGCTGGACGAGTATAATCATCCGGTAAGCTGGAGCCGCTACAAATAAAGGGGCATCAGGATAATACCACCACAAAAAAAGAGAATTGGCAGCTAATAGCTGTTGCCAATTCTCCTTTTTTATATATGTATGTTAGGCATCGTCTATATGCATGCAGAGACATTATTTTTCGCGGATGTCGCGAGTGAGCTGGACCATCTCGATGGCGGCGAGGGCACACTCGGTGCCTTTGTTGCCGAGGGTGCCGCCGGCGCGGTCTGCGGCTTGCTGATGATCGTCGGTGGTGAGGACGCCGAAGATGACGGGTATGTCGCAGTCGCTGTTGAGCAGCGTAATGCCTTGAGTGACGCTTTGGCATACGTAGTCGAAGTGTGGCGTGCCGCCGCGAATGACGCAGCCGAAGACGATGACAACATCGTAGGCGCCGCTTTCGATGAGCTGTGAGACGGCAAAGGTCAATTCGACGGCGCCGGGTACTTCGAAGGTGTCGACGTCCGAGTCGTCGATACCGGCGTCCTTGAAGGTCTTGAGCGCGGCATCGCGCAGGGCGTAGGTGATGTCGCTGTTGAAACGTGCGGTGACTATGGCGGCACGCATATCGCCCACGGCTTCGGGCATCAGCTCGATGCGGGCGTCTTGTCGGTTATGTAGTTCGGTGGACATTATCCTATGTATTTTTTGAAGTCGTTATGTATTGTTCGTAATATGTTGCCGCGTGGCGGTTATCAGGCTTTGACAAGGCCGAGGGCGTCATCTTGGGTCATACCGATGATGCTGTCGGCGTCCGCGTGCCGTACGGCAAGGGTCCGAGCGATATGTGCGGTGATGGCGCTGATGTCGGCTGAGTTGTCGGCCTTGGCGTGGATGCCCGGGCCAAATATGGAGGCTGTTTTGCCGTCGGTATGTACCATCACCGGCGCCGAGTAGCGGATGTGCTGTTCGTAGCAGGCTTGCCCGTCCGGATTGTCAAATATGGTGGTGAGCGCTCGGGTGTCGGTGATGACGATATGCGCGCGTTCGAGGTTGTCGAGTATGGCTGGCATTACGCGCGTGATGCGCGGCGTCTGCGAGGGCATAAATCCGGGCAGGTATATCATCACGGCGCCACGCTCGGCGGCGCTGTCCAGCAGCGGCACCATACGCGCACGCATACGCCCGTCCAGCGCATAAAATTCGCCGAAGACGACGATGTCGCCCTTGGTGATATTGGGCCAGACGATGTCGAAACATTCGTCGCCGTAGTTTTCGTAGCGTATGGGGCGCGTGCCCATACGAATGATTACGGGGGTTGCCCCATCGGTAAAGCGGTCAATGCCGGAAGTGTCGACGCCGGCTTCGGCCAGGGCATCGACGGCAGCCTGTCCCACCGGGTCATCGGCGGCTTCGGAAAGCATGGCCACGGGCGAGCCTTGCCGTCCGAGGAGGGCGGCGGCATTGGCGATGTCGCCGAAGAGTCCGGTGGCGGCGACACCGTCGGTAGTGTCAAAGGCCAAGGCACATTCGCCTATGCAGAAGATTTTTGACATATTGTAATGTGGCCTGTTGAGGGCCGGTAATTTTTTAGGTCAATGTATGGTGCTGTCGCCGCGTGCGGCGCTGCCGAGGTATCCGCCGTGGTGGCGACGGGCGTAGTCCTGGCGCGTAAATCCTATGGCGGACATCACCGATGTAGCCAGCACATCGCCTATGACGGTCATGCAGGTGGTGGAGGTGGTGGGCGTCAGACCCAGAGGGCATACTTCGGGGGCGTGACCCGTGGATAGTGTGACATCGGCATCGTTGGCCAGCGGGCTGTCCGGATTGCCGGTGATGACAATCATGGGTATGCCTTCGTAGAGACCTCGCACCAAGGTGACCAGGTCGACAATCTCGCGCGTCTTGCCCGAATTGGACACCAGCAGCATCACGTCATGGGGTTGCAGCACGCCCAAGTCGCCGTGCTGTGCTTCGCCCGGGTGAAGGTTGACCGCCGGGGTACCGGTGGACGAAAATGTCGAGGCAATGTTTTGGGCTATCTGCCCGGCCTTGCCCATGCCGGAGGTGACCAACTTGCCACCGAGGCGGTGTACGCGCTCTATTATCAGGGCGACGGCACGGTCGTAAGCATCGCTGATGGGGATGGCAGCGATGGCGCGGCTTTCGGCGTCCAATATCCGACGCATGGATTCTTGTATTTTGCTGCTCATTGTGGGTGGTGGATAGGGTAGAATCGGTAAATGAGTTATTTGCTCTCGCTGATGTGAGCGTAGGCCAAGGCGTAAGCTTTGATTTGGCGCACCATAGCCAGCAGTCCGTTGGACCGCGTTGGCGAAAGGTGCTGACTCAATCCTATATCGTCTATAAAGTGTAGGTTGGCATCCAATATCTCCTGCGGAGTGTGTCCGCTGAGGACGTCAACGAGCATCGATATTATGCCTTTGACTATAAGAGCATCGCTGTCGGCGCTGAACACCAGTCGCCCGTTGTCATCGAGTTTGGCATCAAGCCATACACGGCTTTGACAACCCTCGATGAGATTTTGCGGGGTCTTGGCGCTTTCGGGCATAGGTGGCAGTTGGTTGCCCAAATCGATGATACAGGCGTAGCGATCCATCCAATCGTCTATTTCGCCGAATTCTTGGATGATTTCCTGTTGCTTATCTTCTATGGTCATATTTTTTTTAAGTTATTTCGATGTAGGTGGCCGTTATGGTTATAACAGATATGATGGCCGTTATAGTTTTTACGGCTGTGGTTTAGCGGACGGTTGTTCCGAGTATATTACATCGAGCAGCACTTGTGCCACGGCCTGTAGCGTGGTGCGGTCGATATTGGCTATATTGTCGGCCAGAGTGTGCCACGTTGGCGTAAATCCGCCTGGGCGTCCGGCATCAATGATGTCTATGGCCGGTATCCCGGCGCCTATAATGTGTATATGGTCATCGTTGATGGCTCCGCCGCGACGTTGGACAAACATCTCGCCGTATCCGCGTCGCGCGGCAGCATCCCAGACCTTGGATACGACCTGCGGGGCCGAACGCATACTGAAGTATTCCTTGGCAAAGACTGCGCCGCCGGCGCCAACCATATCTACGAGTATGGCGTAAGCCGGCATTTCGCCCTTGGCGATGTCGTATGGCATATTGCGCACCCAGTGCTGCGTGCCTATGCACCACGAGTTTTCGTAGCGCACCACCGTGGCGTCATCCGAGCCTTCGGGGGCACTCATTCCGCTATCCTCGGCATCGGTGAAGAGGATGTCCACGCCTATTCCGGGGGCCTTAGCGGCGATATGGCGTGCCACTTCGAGCAGTACTGCTACGCCCGAAGCGCCGTCATTGGCACCATCTATGGGCGTATCGTGATTTGCGGGGTCCGGGTCTTCGTCCGCCCATGGACGAGTGTCATAATGCGCCAGCAGCAGCACTCGTTTCTCTTTTGCTCCGTCGAAGCGGCCGAAGATGTTTATAAACGGTATGGGTGATCCATCGGCCAGACTTCCGGCACCGGCATCGACGGACACTTCGGCACCGGCAGCAGCTAGTCGAGCCTTGAGCATCTCGACACATCGGGCATGCACCACACTACCGGGTGTGCGAGGTCCCAATGTTGTCTGAGCCTCAACGTATGCATAGACGCTGTCGGCATCGGCCACAGGGGTCTCCGGCATTGCGGATTGAGCCACGCTGTCGCTGTCGGATGCAGTGGTAGTACCCTTGGACGAACATGCCGCGGTGGCGGCTGTGGCAAAGGCTGCCAACGCACATGATAGCAATGTAATACGTGTCTTAGTCATCGTATATGCGGATTATATGTCGGCGGTAATGTTTCGTGGGTGCAAATTTACAGATAATTCTTCGAATATTGTACCTGTTAAGGCAATCAATCGCTTGGGGTGGTACACAAAAAAAGGGTAAGCTTACTACATCGCACCGCTCAACCTCTAACCCTTGCTTCGGTCAGGACCTGGGGGAATTGGGAGGGAGCTGGTCGTGTAGGACTTACCCGAGCACAAAGGTACGCACTTTTTGCCATTCGGCAAAATATTTTTTTACAACGGCTTTGTTTTTCGGGGAATATGCGTAAATTTGTGTTCCAAACAAACCCAAAAGATTTGGATATGGAAATTATAGACTTTGGCGCACAGAACTCTCTTGTGGGAGTATATCTGTCGCAAATGCGTGACGTAGAGATACAGAAAGACTCGCTACGCTTCCGCCGCAACCTCGAACGCGTGGGCGAGATTATGGCTTATGAAATCAGCAAGACGTTGCGCTACAAGGCATTGGATGTCACCACACCCTTAGGCCACGCGGTATGTATGGTCCCGGACGAGCAGGTAGTACTTGCCACGATTTTTCGCGCCGGCGTGCCCTTTCACCAAGGTTTTCTCAACTTTTTTGACGGAGCCGAGAACGCCTTTGTATCGGCGTATCGCAAGTACAAGGAAAAGGAGAATTTCGATGTATGCATCGAGTACCTTGCCTCGCCGCGCCTCGAAGGCAAGACCCTTATAATTTGCGATCCAATGCTGGCCACGGGTGCCTCTATGGACCTGAGCTACCGCGCCTTGATCACCAAGGGTATGCCGGCCAAGATACACGTGGCCTCGGTCATTGCATCTGTACAAGCAGTGGAGTATATCAAGCAGAACTTCCCCAACGACCGCACCACCGTATGGCTGGGCGCCGTAGATGACGCCATCAACGAGCACAGTTATATAGTACCCGGACTGGGAGATGCCGGCGACCTCGCCTACGGCATGAAGGAATAGCCGCACCGCACAAGCCCGCGACAACGGCCGACTCGCCATACGGCTCGAGACCGACCGATTTGTCTTAACGTAAAGGACGTCAAGCGACGGAAAACACAAAATGCTCCGCCGCATACATCCTATTTTTTCAACAAGCAAGCCTATAAGCCTTTAACGGCAAACGAGAGCGGGGGCCTCACGGCTACCGCTCTCTTCGTTCATCACATTATGCTTATTGTGCAATTCTACTGTTGTGCTAAAAACCCTAAGAGACCTGTTATGTTGATTCCATGAGACTTGTCGTGTCGCAATTGCCGACATCCCCGGATTGTATGGCATCGAGTTGTGCATAGCGATTTTCGACAATCCTCCAATCGATGACATCGGCCAGACGTCGCAATGCTTCGGCGCGGCGATTCTGATAATCAAGGTAATACGCATGTTCCCATACATCGGCGACCAGCAGCGGCACCAAATCCTCATGCAAAGGATTGAAGGCGTTGGATCCGGCATGAATGGCGAGGCGACGCGAGGCATCAGCCGTCAGCCACACCCATCCCGAGCCGAAGACCGCCGTACCGGCGTCCGCAAAAGCATCGTAAAAGCACTCGAAACTTCCGAAATCACGCGCTATCGCCTCGGCAAGGCCGCCAGCAGGCTCTCCGCCACCGGCAGGCGACAGACCAAAGAAGTAGAAAATATGGTTCCACGCCTGTGCGGCATTGTTGTACAACGGTCCGGGGGCGGCACTTCGGATAATATCCTCCGTAGACGGCCAAGCAAAATCCGAGGCTGCGGCCAAGCGGTTGAGATTATCTATATATGTACGTGTATGTACGTTCCAGTGATATTGAATGGTACGTGCCGAGATGGCCGGAACAAGACCATCCGGCGCGTATGGCAGTTCGGGCTGCACCATCATAAGTCTGTTGCTATCGTGCTGTGTGTCTGTGTGTGCCATAATTCGATTGTATTTGGTTGTGTTTTGCCACATTGGAGTTCGGTATCCGGTGCGGTACTATTATAACAATCGGATAGGGGCACAAAGTTTGCCACGACCGCCGATTTTGGGGTTTTTTAACGCCGTGCCTACCACATCCCCCGACTAATATTACGGCCATTCAGACAATTACAGGCACATCTCAAGTCACCGCTCACAAAAAATATGCAGCAATATTTGTGTGCTTGGATAAAATGCCGTAAATTTGCGGCACCTACAGAGGTAGAACATATTAGAATATAAAACCAGAAACGTTTTGCTTTTCGCTCTTGGTTGAAAACCTGAGAAATTTTCCACAAGAGATGCGAGTACGAGCAAGATAGTTTCTCACGTATTGTATACGTGGGTCACTATTGCCCCATCTGCATCTCAAGGTTTTCTCAGGACCCTCAACCGAAGACGTGGCAAAAGTTGCCCACGTTTTTTTATGTAATCACCGTCAAGGGCAACGGCGGTACACAACAAATTACTCTATATGAGAAACAAAATTATTTTATCATTTGCGGCAGCTGGCATCCTGCTGCTGTCATCGGCGTGTGCATCCATCACCACCAGCGGTCGCCAGGATGTCACGTTCAAAGGCGTACCGGGAACACAGCTGAGAGACGCGGACAAAAACGTAACGTTAGGCTCGATCGGAGCCAACGGATTCGCAACGGTAAACCTGAAAAACCAACTCAAAGGAAAGCGCGTAGAAGCGTCCAGAGAAGGTTATACCTCGCAGAATTTTATGCTTGATACCAAGATTCGCGGACGTTTTTGGTGGAACATATTTTTGGGAATAATCCCTATGGCCATAGATGCCGCCACCGGTAAGATGATGGTATATAATACTGATGTGTTTGATGTCTCGTTGCAAAAGGATGAAAGCGCTCCGGCACAAGCCGAACCGGTAGTCGCTGTCGAACCTCAGCCTCAGACACAGCCCACCGGTCAAGTGGTCAATCGCAACACCCCAGGCACCACGGATATGGAAAAGGCCATTATACGCTGGTACATAGACTCGGAACCGCGCGGTGCTCGTATATCCTGGCGCGTAATCTCGAATGTACCGGCCGAAGTCAAGAACACCAACGAGACTTATCTGACCACTACTCCCCTGGAAGAAACGCGCTCGCTCAACATCCTCGGTCTCACCTATGAAAACTCAAACAACGTCACCATCGAGGTCAAAATCGAAAAGCGCGGATACGAGACACAAGTCAAGCGATATAACGTGCGTATGGCCCTTGACCAGCAGGAAATCAGCAGCTTCTTCGAACTCGTACCCAAAATCGTAAAATCACGAAGCTCCAAATCTTCCAGGAGAAAGTAAGCGAACTCAAATATCAACCCTCAATCTCCAACAATTATGAAAAGATTAATCAAAGGCATTGTTGCGACTGCATGTATGCTGATTGCGGCAACGACGATGACTGCCACGGCCAAGGACTACCAAGTGGCTCTGACCTGCGACCCCGACGGCGCTGCCGTATATCTCAACGGCGAGCTCGTCAGCCCTACGACTCCGGCATTTATCACCATCAATAAAAAATTGGCGGACAAAACCCTGATGTTCCAATTTGTCAAAAAAGGATACGAATCCAAGACCGTAGTGGTCGTATTCTCAAAGAAACAACTTGAGAACAACGCCGTGGTCTATGGCGAACTTCGCAAAAAGCCCGATCCCAAGCCCAAGCCACAACCCGCTCCCGCACCGACACCCAAGCCATCGGAAACGACACTGACAGTCAATCAGGAGCGTCAGCGCGTAGACCGCAACAATGCAGGAAATACTGACATTGAGAAAACCATCATTCGCTGGTTCTTCGATTCGGATCCGCGCGGCGCGCGTGTCTTCTGGCGTGTGATTTCGAGCGTTCCGGCCGAGGTCAAGAACACCAACGAGACTTATCTGACCACCACGCCTATCGAAGAAACACGCAGTTTCAACATCAATGGTTTGACTTATGCCAATTCGCGTGATGTCACCATCGAAGTCAAGGTCTGCAAAAAAGGATACGAAGACCAGATAAAACGCTTCAATGTCCGTCAAGCACTTGACCAGCAGGAAATCAGCGGCTTCTTCGAACTCGTGCCCAAAGAGAGCGACATAAATCGTTATGACGACTACGAAGAAGAATAGGACAAAATAAGAGCAGGAATGAACTGACTTAATTCTATCCCGTTATGGATGAAGGCGGGTCTGCACCGAAATGTGAGTGCAGACCCGCCGATTTTTTTTCGTTCAGCAGCGAACGCCTTATCGAAATTCTCGAAGATTTCCGAGTCCTATCCTCAAGTATTAGACGTTGCGATGTTGGTGACGGTATTGCTCCTTGACGGCATCGACGACATTGATGATATAGTCGCCGGTCTTTTCGAGCGTACCGATGATGTCCATATAGTATATGCCCTCTTGATACTGATATACGCCGCTGTTGATATTGGTGACGTTTTCGCTGCGCAGTTGGTTGCGCATATTGTTGATTTCGCGCTCTTTATTGTAGCTGTCGATGATTTTGCGTTCTTCGGGGTTTTGGATATTGGCTATCAGGCCGTTCATCATCGTCATAGCCTCGGAGACATAGCCGAACATGGTGTCGATATTGGCCATTATATCATCGTTGAACTCAACGTTGCTCTGCGCCTTACGATCCATAATTTTGCCCAAGCCGTAGCAGCAATCGGCTATGGATTCGATTTCGCTGATGACACCGAGCATAGACGTCAGGCGAAACTTCGAGTCGTTGGACAGACGTCCTTCGGCACAATGATTGAGATACTTGGCGATTTCGATTTCCATGCGGTCGGAGATGTCCTCATATTTTTCGAGACGCGATAGCAGCTTGTTGAACTCGACGCTGTTGCTCTTGGTGTGTACGAGGTCCTGCGCCATCTGTATCATACGACCAACGCGCTCGGCATATACGCCGATTTCTTTTTCGGCCTGGGTGATATTAAGCTCGGAGGCGTTGAGTAGACCGCCGGATATAAACTTGAGGGAGAATTCTTCATCTTCCTTGTGTCGCGACGGGAGCAGCCATTCGACGATGCGTACATACAATTTCGTGAACCATATCATTATGGAGACATTGATAAGCTTGTATGTCGTATAGAACACGGACATGCCGAAGGACATGGCAGCCTGCAACTGAGTAATCATATTGTGGTGGTGCGCGATGACCGCATCGGGCGCCGAAGGAGCGGCATTGGCCATAACCTGATTGTACATTGCCGGATCGGTAGCCTTAAGCTCGGTGGTGTATCTGTACAATTCGGTGGGGTCGCCCAGTCCGAGCCATTCGGTCAAGTGTGCGGACATATTGACAAAGGGATGGAATACGGCCAGCAACCAGGTCATACCCAGCACATTGAACAACACGTGTCCGGCAGCGGTACGCTTGGCGGCGATATTGCCGCTCAACGATGCCAGTACCGGGGTGATGGCCGTGCCGAGGGCGGCGCCCAGTACAAGTCCGCAGGCCAGCGAGTACTCAATCCATCCTTTGCTGCACATAATCAGCGTAATGGCAAAGGTGGCCGCCGAAGACTGTATGACACAGGTCAGTATCATACCCACCACCACGAAGAGTAACAGCGACAAAAAGCCCATATTGGTGTAGTACGAGAGCGATTCAAACACCTCGGGATTAGACTGCAAGTCAGGCACATAATCGTTGATTATATTCAGACCCAGGAACAGCAGCGAAAATCCGACGAGAAATTCGCCGAGGCTTTTGGTGCGGCTACCCCGCATAAACAGCATGGGAACGGCCACCGCCAATATAGGCATCGTCACAGCCGAGATGTCAACCTTGAAACCGAACAGAGCAATAATCCATGCCGTGAATGTAGTGCCCACGTTGGCGCCCATGATTACGGCCATAGATTGAGCCAGGGTCATCAATCCGGCATTTACAAAGCTGACGACCATCACCGTCGATGCCGACGAGCTTTGGATGAGTGCCGTGATGGTGAAACCTGTGAGCACGCCCTTAAAGCGGTTGCGTGTCATTGCCGACAGGATGTGGCGCAAACGGTCGCCCGCAGCTTTTTGCAGGCCTTCGCTCATCACCTTCATACCATACAGGAATAGGCATACCGATCCCAGTAGGCCCAAAAAATCAAAAATTCCGTAGTCCATTACGCTGGTTAGGTGGATGTTGAGTGGTTCGTACTTTCGTTCTGTTGACCGTGGTCGTCGTTGCCAACCTCGGCAATGGTTAAGTGCCACGGGAAGAGTCGCGTACTTTCCGTCTGCAAATTTACATGAATTTTATATATTATTTATATTTGCTTAGTACTTTTTTCATATTTAATAAACATTAGGGCCGGCATTTTTGGATTTTCAATCCACTATATGTAGTTGTGGCATATCCGATTGACGCCTATTACGTTCCCAAAAAGCGACTCATACCACTCCGATGCACACCGATGCGCCGTATATTCCAATAATTGTGCCTTTTGGACAATAAAAGGTGCGGCTATGCCGCTGTCACTCGCATATTTATTCGTAATTTTGCAGTGTGAATACACCCGCGTGGTTGTGCCTCACTACAGACAAATATGCAGGACAATCGTTCCACATATCCATTGACAATATTACGCTACCTTATGTGTTTGGTAGTGGCGATGTTATGCATGGTCATGCCGGGAGGTACGCAGGCGCAAATTGTATCCACCACTCAGCAGCGCATCGATGCCGATTCGATGCGTCGCGCCTTTGACGACCGTCCATACTTCGGACTATACAAAGACAATTACTTCATCTTCGGACCGACCATAGGCAGTCGCCCCACCAACAAAAATACCAATGTCAAGTTTCAGATTTCGATTTCGCAACGTCTGACGCGCTCGACATTGCCTTTGGGCACTTATCTTTACTTATTCTACACACAAAAGGTCTTCTGGAACGTCCTGGAAAAATCGCTGCCTATGACGGACCTCAACTTCAATCCCGGCATCGGTCTCACCAAGCCGCTGTTTGTCAAAAACCGATATATAGGCAAAGTGACGCTGATGGCCGAGCACGAAAGCAATGGTCGTGACGGCGATGCCTCACGCTCGTGGAACAAAATTTCCTTAGGCGCCAACGTGATGATAGACCCCATGCTTATGGTGCACGGCAAGGCTTGGATACCCATCATTGACGGCGAAAACAACCGCGACATCCTTGATTACTGCGGCCTTTATCAGGTGGGTCTGCAGTTTTTCAGCTCCGATAGACGTTTCAATGCCGGAGTCACCCTGGTCAAACGCCGCGGCTGGCGCCAAAGCTACAACACCACAATTGAGCTCAGCTATCGCCTTTGGAAGCGCGACAACCAATTCATATTCCTACAATACTATAACGGCTATGGCGAAGGCCTGCTCGAATACAACAAATTTCACAGTCAGTTGCGCGTAGGCATAGTTATCAAGCCGCAATTGTTCAGCGACTATTGACAGACATACGCCGCACCCCTCTATTCCGATGTGTGTCCAACAGTAACAGTCTGTCATTGTGATATATTATATGCACTCATACCGAACCAATCGGCAATGTGAGATACAGGGCTTAGAGGTAAATGTTATTAATTTTTATAAACTTCTTCCTGTATATTTCTGAATATACGAAAAAAATCACTACCTTTGGTCCTTAGTTGATATATCATCAAGCCGACAAAACAAAAGACTTTTCAATCGGTTGACACACAATACAAATCTAAATTATACGACAAAACCGTTTTTTATGAAAAAGTTTTACTCACTGCTTGTATGTTTGACAAGCTGTTGTGCTATGGCACAAGCTCAAACCACCTTCCCGGTGGCTATCGATGAAACCAACTTCCCGGACAAATCGTTCCGCAAGGTTCTGCTCACGGCAACCTATGATCGCGACCAAGACGGTATGCTGAGCCAAGAAGAGGCCGAACGAGTCATCGAATTGACGATGAACTACAAGTACCCGCACATCGCCAACCTCAAAGGTATCGAGTACTTCACCAACCTTCTCTCTCTATCCGTACAGAGCAACGACCTTACCGACATTGACTTGAGCAAAAACACCAAGCTGACGTATCTAAACATCAAAGGCAACAAATTCGAGACCATAGACTTCTCTGACTGTCCGTCATTGGAAGCCATCATCTGCAACGACAATAGTAGTTTGAAAGAGGTCAAACTTGCCGGAAACCCCAACCTGCGTCGCTTCGAATGCAATAGTGTCAAGACACTTACACAACTTGATGTTTCAGCCAATGCCGAGCTGGACAGCTTGTGCTGCTACTCGGACGGCCTGACCGCCATCGACGTCTCCAAGAACCCCAAGCTGCGCTACCTCAATTGCAGCAGCAACAAAATCACCTCACTTGACGTCACCAAGAACCCCGAGCTGAAGACACTTTACTGCGGACGCAACACCTACGAAGGCGGTGTCCTTGACCTAAGCAACAACCCCAAACTGGACGAACTGGACTGCCAGCAGGCCGGTCTGACATCTCTGGACTTTACAGCCAATCCGGCGCTGCGTCTGCTGACCTGCTCGTTCAACAACCTCTTAACTTTGGACCTATCAAAGAACGCCGCACTGTACAAAATACTCGTATCGTACAACAAGCAGATGACCGACCTCAAACTGGGCAACCTCCCCGAGCTGTACGACTTGCAACTGGCCGGATGCCCCATCGAAAGCATTGACTTGTCGGAAACACCCAAACTCAACAGTCTCAACTTCAGCTTCAGTCATATGCGCCGCATCGACCTTTCCGGCACCCCGAACCTCAAGAGCCTCACTTGCGGCACCGACTCGCTGGTGGCCTTGGATCTCTCGGGCATCTCGCTGACATATTCGGGCTTACGCTACTCCAAAAGCAACCGTACAGTGACACTCACCTCGGGCAACAAATTCGACCTATCGACCCTTGCCGAAGACGGACTTGACGTCTCGCGCGTAACGGAAGTCACAGGCGGCACACTCGATGGCAACATCCTGTCCTTCACCGGTGAAACGGTTACTTACAAATATCTCACAATGTGTAAAAACGCCAACTATTCGACACTGACCGTCAATTTGATTGCCACAAATTACGATAGTGACAGCGTCAGCGACATTACCGCAGACACCGCTGCCGTCAGCGTAGACGGACGTACCGTCAACGCCGCCGGCCCGATAGCCGCATATAGCACCACCGGAGCACTTGTAGCATCCGGCAACGACAACCTAACACTGCCCGCCGCAGGTCTGTATATCATCAAGGTCGGAGAGCAGACCTTCAAAGTCTCGGTACGCTAATCACGACTTCGATTATATCGCTTAACGCGACACTGATACTCTAAAGATCAACGAGGGCGCTCCTATGCGGGAGTGCCCTCGTTGTATATATCTGTTTCGTAAGTGATTACTTCACAAAAACTTTGGAAGCTTTGTCGCCTGCAACCTTGATGTACACGCCGTGTGCGGGACGGCTCACACGTACACCCTGAAGGTTGTAGTAGACCGTCGTCACGGCTGCGTCAGCCTCAATGTCGCCGATACCGCTGCTTCGGTCCACTTTGAGCCACGAAGATTGGTTGCTGTCTAAATTATGGTAGAATGTCAGCTTGATGCTCTCTGTGATTGTAGAGCTGATGTTGTTGGCGTTGTATTTCAGTTCGAGAGTCTGACCGGCCTCGATAGACTTGTTGTCGTATACACCGTAATTGACTGCGCTCCAGTCGGCAGTTGCGATCTTGAAAGCGCCTACCAGTCCTTCGGGCAAAGTCAATTCGTAAACATTTTCGCCGGAAGGATTTTTCTCGACAAAGTTGAACTTGTAGGCATCTTTTGCTGTCCAGCCGGTAGCCTCGCCGAGTACATAGATATCAAAGATGTCGGTATATGTGCCTTCGCCTTGCAACTCAAGGGTCTTAGCTTCCATATTTACAACCAGTTTGAAGTCGCCGGTAGCGGGCACCTCCATATTTCCGCACTTGCCGGCCGTCCAAGTCACGGCAGTGTTCAGCGGAAGTGTATATTTGGTGTTGTCATCGGCCATGCCGAATGCGGAGGCGTTGAAAGTAGTCCAATCACCTTTGGCTGTGGACAACTTGAAGGTTTGACCCTGCTTGGCGCCGGTCATATCGTAAGTGTATACGCCGTCGGCATAGGTGAGTTCGGTTGCCTCTTCGGGGGTCCAAGTAGCGGTCAGTCCGGGCACGTTGCCGGTGATATAAACCGGATCCTGTGCCGAAGCAGTGGCGACAGCAGCGGATACAAAAGCTGCCATCGCTAAAATGCGGTAACTGTGTTTCATAAAATCAGTAAGTAAATAAGAAAGTTGTATGATATAAATTTAGTCTAAGTCCTTGCGGACTTTTTCGGCCGTAAAATTACACAATATTTTTTTATTCAACCGCATTTACACTAACATTTCTCCGAAAATCACGTATTTGTCTACTGAATATAGGCAAAACGGTCATCTTTACGCGACTTTCTTCCGGAGAAGTACGCTCCTCAGCAACATTAGCGATCCGACTGTTCAGCGGCTTTCGAGGTGGGACGTGGCCCAGCGAACGAGGTCGTCCAATATCGGGGTCAGGCTGTCGCCCTTGCCTGTCATAGAGTACTCGACTTTTGGCGGCACCGACGGATACAGCTTGCGATTTACAAGTCCGTCTTTTTCAAGTGTCTTAAGGGTCGAACTCAATACCTTGGGTGAGATGTCCGGAAGAGCGCGGATGATTTCGTTAAACCGCAGGCAGCGATATTTACCCAACATCAGCAGTACGAGCAGCCCCCATTTTGTACTGAAATGCGAAATCAAATTTCGCACTGGGCAGCGCTCAATGTCGGAAAAATTTTTCAGGAGTTCTTGCATTTTTTTCGCTCTGATTTTCAGCATTAGTTACCGCAAAGTAATCGGATACCTTTTGCGTAACCTCTTGACTGTAATGTTTTTTGTGTATAACTTTGCGCTATCAAAACGATAGCGAATTACAAATACAAAGTTAATATATAACAATCAAAATAACAACTATGAGCGAATTAAAGTTACTCAACGAAAGCAAAAAGTATTCACACGGCACGGTCGGCAACCTCACACACTTCGAAGGCAAAGTGTTTGTCAAAGACGTCCTTAAAGAAACTTCGTGCGAAATCTCCTTCGGGTCTCTGGCTCCGGGTCAAGCCGTACCTTTCTTCCATAGCCATAAAGCCAACGAAGAAAACTATATCATTCTCTCCGGCAAAGGTGCGTTTCAGGTCAACGATGATGTCTTTGGCATCGCGGAAGGAAGCATCGTGCGCGTTGCCACCGATTGCGACCGCAACATCAAGAATACCGATGAGCACGCCCCTCTCGTCTACATCTGCATACAAGCCAAAGAGGGCAGCCTCGGCGGATACACCATGACCGATGCCGTTATCACCGAAAGGGAGAGCCGGCTCTAAGCCGTTAGGCACACAACCGACCCGAAGCACGGTATATTAAGCCGAACAATCGACAGTAAAGTAGACCTCTACACACTCGCCCCCGAAAGTCGTAAATGCGTAACTTTCGGGGGCGAGCCGCTGTTTCCATTAATTGCATTTTTAAATGGCCAAGTGGCGCTCGTTTTGTCGTTTAGGGAAAATATGACTAAATTTGCGATGTCGCAGCAGTTCGGGACATACAGACAACCACACTGCCGCGCATGTACGTACAATATAAAATACTAATACACATGCTATTATCCATGACCGGCTTTGGCAAAGCCACCGTAGTCATCCCCGGACGGACTATTACCGCCGAAGTAAAATCACTCAACTCGAAACAATTTGATCTCAGCACCCGTATTCCATCATCACTGCGCACCTATGAGATAGATATGCGCAACATTCTGGCCTCCAAGCTGCAACGTGGCAAGGCCGATTTTGCCGTCACCGTCGAAAATACGGCAGCGGCGGTATCGTGCCACCTCAACGTGGACAATTTGGCTGCATATCGTACACAAGTATCCGAAGCAGCAGCAGCCCTTGGCATACCCGAACCCGAAGACTGGTACAGCGTACTGCTGCGCTTCCCCGATGTGATGCAGACCAATGAGGAGGAAAGCGTAGATAACGAAACTCTGGCCCAAGCACTTAGCGAAGTCACCTCCCAAGCTGCCGAAGCACTGATGGACTACCGCCGAGCCGAAGGACGAAAATTGGAGGAATTCTTTGCCGTACGCATACAGCGTATTTCCGAGCTTCTGGCACAAACTCCCCAATACGAATCCGAGCGCATACAGCGCATACGCACGCGTCTGGCCGAGGCTCTTCAAAGCATTCCAGTCATCGAGTACGACAAAGGGCGTCTGGAGCAGGAAATGATTTTCTATATCGAAAAACTTGATGTCAACGAGGAGCGCCAACGCCTCACCCAGCACCTCGCATACTTTATGGAGACAATGGAGCAAGAACCCGGACAAGGCAAAAAACTCGGATTTATCGCTCAGGAAATGGGTCGCGAAATCAATACTCTCGGATCCAAGTCCAACCATGCCGAAATGCAGCGCATAGTCGTAATGATGAAAGACCTGCTCGAACAAATCAAGGAGCAGGTGCTCAACGTAATGTAACACCCACCATATCATCCATCATGAAACAAGGCAAAATCATCGTCATCAGTGCCCCCAGCGGCTGCGGCAAGTCCACCATCATCAATGCCATACTCGATGCGGGCGATATAGATATGCGCTTCAGTGTCAGCGCCACCAACCGTGCACCTCGTGCCGGCGAAGTGGACGGCGTACACTATCACTTCCTGTCCACCGACGAATTTCAGAACGCCATAGCCGAAAACCGCTTTATCGAATGGGAAGAAGTATACCCCGGACGATACTACGGCACCCTGACTTCGGAAGTCGAAAACGCCATAAATTCCGGAGACAACATCATACTCGATATAGACATCAAAGGCGCCCTCAACGTCAAGCGGCACTTCGGCGACCGTGCCCTGACCATTTTCATCCTGCCGCCGAATATAGACACTCTGCGCCGCCGTCTCGAAGCTCGCGGCACCGATGACCCCGAAGCCATCAACCAGCGTGTATACAAGGCCGAGTACGAAATTTCGTTTGCCGACAAATGCGACATCCGCATCACCAACGATGACCTTGACACAGCCGTGGCCGAAACACGTCAGGCTATAAAAACCTTTCTTGACGACTGACTTCCGTCCTTCAGCCCGGCTCAAAGCAATAAAAAACAGAATCGCGTACCATCCGACACTCTAACACATGAGAGAAACTATCGGTATACTCGGCGGAACATTCAACCCCGTACACATAGGGCATATTGCATTGGCTTCATATATGGTTCAATGGAAATACGTGGACCGCGTATGGCTGGTACTGTCGCCGCTCAATCCCCTGAAACAGGGTACGGACATACTGCCTGATGCACTGCGCATGGAGATGCTCCAAAAAGCTGCACGCGACATCGACGGTGTCGAGCCTTGCGACATCGAACTGTCTATGCCTCGCCCTTCTTATACCATAGACACGCTACGCAAACTGGCTGCCACATATACGGACAAGGATTTCAAACTAATTATAGGCAGCGACAATTGGCTTATCTTTGACCGGTGGCGCTACTATGACAAAATACTCGCCGAATTCGGCGTCCTGGTATACCCGCGCCCGGGCTACGAAGTCACCGAAGATACTAAGTGCGAGCGTATGCGTCCGGTACATGCACCCATAATTGAAATATCGAGCACTATGATACGCCATGGCATTGCCGATGGACGCGATATGCGTGCCTTCGTGCCCAAAGACACCTACGAGTACATCACCCGAAACAACCTCTACAAAAACAGATAATGTCAATTTCCAATAATACATTAGCCGTAATGGCTCTGTGCAACGAATACTGCCGGGCCATTCAATCCGTAGCCTCGGGCGAAGTCACCGGCGATGATGATACCTCGGCACGCGATGCCTTCGTAGGGACAATGCTACGACTGCTGCCGCGATTATACATCGCAGCCAACGACATTCCCGAAAGTATCGATGACACCGATGCATACATTACCGATGCGCTCGATGAGGATACTTACAACACCCTGCGATGCGCCATCGAAGAATTGTTAGGTGCCGATGACACCTATCTCGAAGTATTCCATCAAGATATGAAGTACTCCGATACACCCATCGCCGCCAGTATCGCCGAAGGTCTCTGCGATATATTCCAAAGCACTTACAACTACTTGCAGACCGTTCGCGCCGATGCCACAGATCATGTAGTCAATGCAGCCACCGAAGCCCTGCGTGCCGACTTCATCCAATACTGGAGCGGCATACTGTGCAACGTACTACGTGCTCTCAATGCCCTGCGTGCCAATTGATAAGTAAAAAACATCAACGACACACAGCACACCCACCGATAACATCTAAAATAATATACTTCTAACCCAAAAACATAAATCTCCGCTATGCTGTCACTCAAAGAATTTCTTGATGCTTCAGTGGTCAATTTCTGGACCATCGACACTATATGCCACCAGTTGTATCACGTCGGCTTCCAATTTTTGGATGCACGTCGGCAATGGAATCTCGTCCCGGGCGGCAAATACTATACGCTGCAAAACGGCACCGCCGTCATGGCCTTTATAGTGCCTGACAACAGCGACAAGACAATCCATGCCCCCGACCGCTTCCATATCATCAGTGCCCACAGCGACTCCCCCGGATTTCGTGTCAAGCCCAAATGTGAAATGCTCGGCGAAGGACGAATGCTACGCCTCAATACCGAAGTATATGGCGGCCCGATATTGTACACCTGGTTTGACCGCCCGTTATCACTGGCCGGACGCGTAATACTGCGCGGCGATGATGCCATGCATCCCGTCACACGTCTGGTGCGCTTCGACCGCCCCATGCTCACCATACCGCACCTGGCAATACACTTCAATCGCGCCGTCAACGAAGGCAACCCCCTGTCACGCCAACGCGATATGCTCCCCGTGGTGGGTACGCTTCCCGAAAACGAAAAGCCCGAAGGATGGCTGTGCCGACAGATAGCAGCCGAACTCGAAGTCAAAGCCGAGGACATCCTCGATTATGATATATCGCTGTACGACACCACTAAGGCATGCACCGTAGGTGCCTACGAAGACTATATCACCTCGGGACGCATAGACGATCTGAGTATGGTACACGCCGCCACCACCGCTATCGCCGAAGCACAACCGTCCACCGACGGCACCCTCAAGGTCATGGCCATATTCGACAACGAAGAAACCGGATCGGGCACCAAGCAAGGAGCCGGATCGCCCATACTTGACTACGTGCTGCGTCGCGTATATGCAGCTGCCGGAGCTGACGAAGAAAAATACCTGCGTAGCGTGGCCGATTCCTTTATGGTAAGCGCCGACAACGCCCACGGCGCACATCCAAACTATATGGATAAATACGACCCCACCAATCATCCATTGCTCGGTGGAGGCCCTGTCATCAAAATCAACGCCAATTGCAAGTACATGACCGATGCAGAAAGCGCTGCCGTATTTGCCTCAATATGCAAGGATGCCGGAGTGCCCGTACAATATTTCGTCAACCATAGCGACGTTGCCGGAGGCTCTACATTGGGCAATATTCTCACCTCCCAAATACCGCTGCGCGGTGTCGATATGGGTGCCGCCGTCTGGGCTATGCACTCGGTACGCGAGACCGCCTCACTTCGCGACCACGAAATGATCATCCGTGCCTTCAAGGCCTTCTACGCCCAAAAATAAACCAGATAGATAAGATAAGGAGCGGATCTTCTGCTCCTTATCTTTTTTATATACTATTAATCTTAATAAAACATACCCAAACAAATACTCTCATTTATGAAAATAATAAAGACAATCACAGTCTTATGCGCCTTATGCGCTTCATTGACCGCATACGCACAAGACACACCGGCCTACCAATGGCCCGATTCGATATACGCCTGTGTAGCCAATGCCGATTACCTTACCAAAGAGGAAAAACAGGTGATTATAGAAATAAACAAAGCACGCACCTATCCGGTGCAATATGCCTTGGAAGTTCTTATACCTTATATGCATAGCATCAATTATGACAATGTATATACCAACAGCCAAGGATACCTTATACGTACCCAAGAAGGTCAAGGAGCCGTAGACGAAGCCATTAACGCAATGCACCTTCAAAAACCTATGCCTATGCTGCATCCGCAGAAGTACCTCGCGCTGGCCGCCTCAGACCTATGCAACGATCTCGGGCCAAAAGGTATGACCGGACATATAGGTACAGACGGAAGCTCGATGAAACAACGCATAGCAAAATACAACCCCGATGTACAAAATGCCGGATGCAGCGAAATATCTTCGTACGGCGAAATGACACCCGTAGAAATGGTAAGGTCGCTGATAGTGGACGATGGCGTACAATCTCGCGATAACCGCAAAATGCTCTTTGGAAAATTCTCCTCAATCGGTATCGCCATAGGCATACATACCAAGTACAATAAAATGTATGTTTTGGTATTTCAAAACCCAATCACCGGAGACAAACGAGACAAACATATAAACGTAATAACCCCAAAAAAAATAAAGCCAGACTCGGACTTTACAGCATGGGCAGACTCAATATACTCGGCAAATAAATAGTGCTCTTTTTTTATAGTGGACGACAATGTTAAAGGAAGACAACATCGAAAAAAAAATCTAAATTACATACACGTAGGTATAACCTCCGGAACGCATAACAGCATATATAAAGTCATAATTGTATTCAATTTCTCCTATTGGCTCCCTACATGCTACTCTCCATACACTGTTAATAAGTATGTAGAAAAATGATAAGAAACTATTGAAAACTATATTTGGAAATATCGGAGACTTGACCATATACGCAGAAATAGCCAAAGCTCCAAAATTTTTCTATAAGAAGTTATCATATCCACATTCTACAGTTTTCGACTATCTTTTCAACCTTCGAGATATGAATACTGCCGAAAAGTTATTAACTTTGCACGTTATCCACACTATGTCAATAAAGTTTGTATATTGTTGTGGTTAAGCTAAACCGGGGGTTCATAACCCTTAATAACAATATACAATAAGATGTTGATAACGTATTTTCCAAATTTTCAGTGCAAAAGTTATAATCGTTATCTACACCTCTTATTGTTCTTATATAATTATTGAAAAATATTTCATTATTAAATCTTTTAATAATATATGGATGTTGAAAACTCCGGACGAAAGTCCGTCGAAGCACTCAAAGAAGAAATACAGCGTCTCAAGCAAGAGCGCGGCGCTGTCATTATGGCGCACTATTATCAGCAGCCCGAGGTGCAAGATATTGCCGACTTCATAGGCGATTCGCTGGCATTGGCTCAGCAGGCCACCAAGCTTCCTCAAAAAGTAATAGTGCTGTGCGGCGTCCATTTTATGGCCGAGACTGCCGCCATACTGTGTCCGGAGAAAACCGTGATTATTCCCGACCCGACGGCCGGATGCTCTCTGGCCGATTCGTGTCCTGCCGACCGCTTTGAGGCCTTTATTAAAGAACATCCCGGACATACGGTCATATCTTATGTCAACACCTCGGCAGCCGTCAAGGCTCTCAGTGATATATTGGTTACCAGTTCGAATGCACGTAAGATAGTGGAAAGTCTGCCCAAAGACACTCCCATCATCTTCGGACCGGATCGTAATCTGGGAAACTATATCAACAGCGTCACCGGACGTAATATGTTGCTATGGGACGGCGCCTGCCATGTGCATGCACGCTTCAGCGTTCAGGGTATCATTGACCTCAAAAAGCAATACCCCGGAGCACCGGTACTGGCCCATCCCGAATGTCCAAAGGCTGTGCTTGTACTTGCCGACCATATAGGCTCTACGGCGGCTTTGCTCAAGTATGCACAGCAAAGCGATGCTGATACCTTCATAGTGGCCACCGAAAGCGGCATTTTACACCAGATGCACAAGAGCTGCCCCGAAAAGAAATTTATACCCGCTCCGCCGGACGAATTGGGATGCGGATGCAACGAATGTTCGTTTATGAAGCAAATAACCCTCGAAAAGGTGCGCGACTCGTTGCGCGACCTGGCTCCCGTGGTCAAGGTAGATGCCGATACGGCACGCCGCGCCATCGTTCCTATACAAAGAATGCTCGAGCTTTCGTGAAATATAGACACTATACTTCATCTCCAATAAATAAAATACTTATACACTACATATAATGGAATATAATCATCGCGACATCGAAGCCCGCTGGCAACAGTATTGGCGTGACAACAATACATACCGCGTGGACATAGATCCCAAACGTCCCAAATACTATGTACTTGACATGTTCCCCTACCCCTCGGGAGCAGGCTTGCACGTTGGACATCCCTTAGGATACATTGCTTCGGACATCGTAAGTCGCTACAAAAGACTAAAAGGCTTCAACGTACTTCACCCTATGGGATATGACGCCTACGGACTGCCGGCCGAGCAGTATGCCATACAGACCGGGCAGCATCCCGAGGTGACTACGCAGACCAATATAGCACGTTATCGCGAACAACTTGACAAAATAGGCTTTTGCTACGACTGGTCGCGCGAAATACGCACCTGCGATCCCGAATATTACAAATGGACTCAATGGACTTTTAAGCGTATGTTCCTGAGCTATTTTGATACTCAGGCTTGTAAGGCAAAGCCCATTACCGAACTTGTGGATCGCTTCTCGAAAGAAGGTGCCAATGCCGACACTCCGGCAGCCTCCTCGCAGGTGCTCACATTCACCGCAGAAGAATGGAAGGCTATGGATGCAAAACAGCAGTCCGATGTGCTGATGAACTATCGTATAGCTTATCTGGGCAACACTATGGTAAATTGGTGTCCAAAATTGGGAACGGTACTGGCCAACGACGAAGTATCGGAAGGTGTATCGCTTAGAGGCGGATATCCTGTAGAGCAAAAAGTAATGTACCAGTGGTGTCTGCGCGTAAGTGCTTATGCCGAACGTCTGCTTAAAGGTCTTGATACCATTGATTGGACCGATTCGCTCAAAGAAACACAGCGCAACTGGATAGGTCGTAGCGAAGGTGCCGAAATGCACTTTGCAATCGACGGAAGAGATGACATAGACCTTGAAATATTCACCACACGTGCCGATACGGTATTCGGTGTAACATTTATGGTACTTGCTCCCGAGAGTGAGTATGTAGACAAGATCACCACCGCCGAGCAGCGCAAAGCAGTAACAGACTACATCGCCGCAACCAAGCGCCGTACCGAGCGCGAGCGACTTATGGACAAGCGTGTCAGCGGTGTATTCACCGGCGCATACGCCATCAATCCTCTTACAGGCAAGAAGATACCTATTTGGGTAAGCGACTATGTACTTGCCGGATATGGTACGGGCGCAATCATGGCCGTGCCCGCACATGACAGCCGCGATTACGCCTTTGCCCATCACTTTGACTTGCCTATAATACCGCTGATAGAAGGTGCCGATGTTTCCGAGCAATCTTTCGATGCCAAGGAAGGCATTATGATGAACAGCGAAGGTCCCGATCTCAACCTCAACGGACTTACAGTCAAGGAAGCCATCGCCGCCACCAAAAAGTATATAAAAGAAAAAGGCATAGGCCGCGTCAAGGTCAATTACCGTCTGCGTGACGCCATATTCTCGCGTCAGCGCTATTGGGGCGAACCTTTTCCCGTATACTATAAGGATGGTATTCCCTATATGCTTGATGATAAAGATCTTCCTCTGCTGCTCCCCGAAATAGACGCATATCTGCCAACCGAAAAAGGCGAACCGCCGTTGGGACGTGCCAGAAATTGGAAAACGGCCGAAGGTTATCCATTGGAACTGAACACTATGCCCGGATTTGCAGGCAGTTCGGCTTACTATCTGCGATATATGGATCCGCACAACCACGATGCTCTCGTGTCCAAAGAGGCAGATGAATATTGGCGCAATGTAGACCTATATATAGGCGGTACCGAACACGCCACCGGACACTTGATATACAGCCGTTTCTGGAACAAATTCCTTTATGACCTCGGAATTGTGGTCGAGGACGAACCCTTCAAGAAGCTCATCAACCAAGGTATGATACAAGGTCGTTCTAACTTTGTATATCGCATCAAGGACACCAACACCTTTGTAAGTGCCGGCAAGAAAAAGGACTACGACGTAACACCCATACATGTGGATGTCAATATAGTAAAGAACGATGTACTCGATACCGAGGCCTTCCGCAAATGGCGTCCAGAGTACAACGATGCGCAGTTTGTACTCGAAGATGACGGCCGCTATATATGCGGATATGCAGTCGAGAAGATGTCCAAGTCAATGTTCAATGTAGTCAACCCTGATGACATCGTTGCCACTTATGGTGCCGATACGCTCCGTCTCTACGAAATGTTCCTAGGTCCGTTGGAGCAGTCCAAACCTTGGGATACCAACGGCATAGACGGCGTCAATCGCTTCCTCAAAAAACTGTGGGCTCTATTCTACAAAGGCGAAGAATTTCTGCCCGATGACAGCACCGCTTCCGACGAAGACCTGCGCAGTCTCCACCGCCTTATAGCAAAGGTTACGGCCGACATCGACAACTTCTCTTTCAATACATCTGTGGCCGCCTTTATGATATGCGTCAACGAGCTCACCTCACGCCGTTGCCGCAGTCGTCAAGTGCTACAACCGCTCTTGGTACTGCTCACACCTTTTGCACCGCATATCGCCGAAGAGCTGTGGCACGCGCTGGGCAATACAACCACCATCTGCGATGCCCGATGGCCGCAAGCCGAAGAACGCTATCTCAAAGCCGACACACAGACGTATGCCGTGTCCTTCAACGGAAAAGCTCGCTTCACCATCACCGTAGCTGCCGGAACCGAGCGCGCCGATGTTGAGCGTCTGGCACTCAGCAACACCGCCGCTACCAAATGGCTGGAAGGTAAGCAGATTGTCAAAATCATAGTAGTGCCGGGCAAGATAGTGAACGTAGTAGTTAAGTAAAAAAGCACACGTATAAATAAGAAAAAATAGACGTAAAGCACTGTTTGACAATAGACATAAAACATTATCTAATCACACCTCTTGCAATATAATAAAAGCAATAATATGGAATACGATTATTTGGTCATAGGCTCCGGAATAGCCGGTATGAGCTTTGCCCTCAAAGTGGCGGAACACGGTCGTGTGGCTTTGATATGCAAGACCACCCTCGACGAGGCCAATACCGCTTTGGCACAAGGCGGGGTCGCTTCGGTGACCAATCTTGCCGTAGACAACTTCGAGAAACATATACATGACACAATGGTGGCCGGAGACTGGCTATCCGATCCGGACGCAGTACGTGCCGTGGTCACCGGAGCACCCAAAGGCATCAAAGACCTACTCTCTTGGGGTGTGAACTTTGACCGCCGCGAAGACGGTTCCTTTGACCTGCACCGCGAGGGCGGGCATAGCGAATTCAGAATATTACACCACGCCGACAATACCGGCTTCGAAATACAGCGTGGTCTTATCGAGGCAGTGCGACACAACCCTAATATAGATATCTACGAACACCACTTTGCCATAGAAATTATCACTCAACACCACTTGGGACGTATAGTGACCCGTCGAACTCCGGACATCACTTGCTACGGTGCATACGTGCTCGACCAAGAAACAGGCAAGGTGGAGAAATTCCTTGCTCGTGTAACCGTTATGGCAACAGGCGGCATCGGCGCCGTATATCAGACCACTACCAACCCGTTGATAGCCACCGGCGATGGTATAGCTATGGTATATCGTGCCAAAGGTACAGTCTTAGATATGGAATTTGTTCAGTTCCATCCCACTGCATTGTTCCATCCGGGTGATCGCCCGTCATTTCTGATTACTGAGGCTATGCGCGGCTATGGAGCTGTATTGCGCAACCTCCGCGGCGAAGAGTTTATGCAAAAGTACGACCCGAGACTGTCATTGGCACCGCGCGACATCGTGGCACGAGCCATAGACAGCGAAATGAAACTGCACGGCGACGACCACGTATACCTTGACGTAACGCACAAAGATCCCGAAGAGACTCGTCACCACTTCCCGAATATATATCAGAAGTGTAAGAGCCTCGGTATTGATATCACCAAGGATTATATTCCCGTGGCTCCGGCGGCACACTACCTCTGCGGCGGCATCGCCGTTGACTTGGACGGTCAGTCTTCTATACACCACTTATACGCTTTGGGTGAATGCAGCCGTACCGGTCTGCATGGAGGCAACCGCTTAGCATCCAATTCGCTTATAGAGGCTGTTGTATATGCCGATGCGGCCGCGCGCCACGCTATTATACATGCCCCGGAATACGAGTTGCGTCACGATGTTCCGGACTGGGATGACGAAGGCACACGACATCCCGAAGAAATGGTGCTTATCACACAAAGCATCAAGGAAGTCAATCAAATCATGAGTACATACGTGGGTATTGTACGCTCCAACCTTCGCCTCGACCGCGCTTGGAATCGCCTCGACATTCTGTACGAAGAAACCGAGAAATTGTTTAAGGAATCAAAGGTGTCGCGAGATATTTGCGAGTTGCGTAACATCATCAATGTGGGATACCTGATTATGCGTCAGGCCAAGGAACGTCACGAGTCGCGAGGTCTGCACTATACCATAGATTATCCCCCGGTACCGCACGACCATCAATGAGGACGAAACGGCGCAGCATGGTCATAGTGCCGGCCGCCGTAGCAATCATGGTAGCCGGCATAATATGTTCCGCCTTGGGGCAGGAACACGGCTCGGATATGCGCCTGCCTTCCGCTCGCGAAAATATCTATCAGGGATACAACTTCGTGGTAGATAAGGAAACGGGCGACACTATGACCATATTCTTTCTGCGGCCTTTCACGGTGTATCCGCCTATTAAGTTCCGAAATAAGAAGGAAGAAAAATTCTACTGGCGAACCGTGCGCAATGTCAAAGTAACCCTGCCGTATGCCAAAATGATACGCGAAACACTCATCGAAACATACGAATACATTGAGACATTTGACACGCAGAAGGAACGTGAACAATACCTCAAGCGCATGGAGAAAGAACTGTTCAAACAGTACAAGCCCATACTCAAGCGACTGAGCAAAAATCAGGCACGCCTTTTGGTAAAGCTCATACAGCGCGAAACCGACCAATCGTCATACGAAATTGTCAAGGCTTTTCTCGGAAGCTTCCGTGCAACATTTTGGCAAGGCTTCGGCCGGCTTTTCGGTGTCAATCTGCGAGGCAAATTCCAGCCGGAGAAAAAGCGCGAGGATGCCATTATCGAACGCGTGGCCACGCTTGTTGAACAAGGCTCATTATAACACCGCGAACGACTATGGACATAGACAAGATACTTAGCCGATACGGGTCATACCTTACAGTCGAGCGTGGATACAGCGACAATACGCGTGATGCATACGTCACTGACGTCGCCAAATTGCTCAATGCACTTGCCGCCGCCGATATAGACCCGGCCAAAGCCTCGGTGGACGACCTGCGTACATTTATGGGTGATTTGCACGATGTGGGCATAGCGCCGCGCTCGTGTGCACGCATACTAAGCGGTATCAAAAACTTCTACCGCTATCTGCGCCTTGAGGGAGTCATGGACACCGATCCTACCGAATTACTCGAAAGTCCGGCTGTGGGCTCGCATTTGCCTTCGGTACTCTCTTTGGACGAAATCGATGCCCTTATAGCGGCTATGGATAATACTCCCCTGGGACGACGCAACCGCGCAATCATAGAAACCATGTACGGTTGCGGACTGCGTGTCTCCGAGTTGTGCGCACTACAGATTTCGCATATAGACTTCCGTAATGCGGTGATGCTTATACGTGGCAAAGGCTCCAAGGAACGCCTTGTGCCCGTCAACGAAGTGGCATTGACACGCCTCAAAAACTACATAGATACAGACCGTAACGAAGTCCCGATATTGCCGGCCGATGCCGATACGGTATTTCTCAACAGCCGCGGCCGACATCTGTCGCGTGTCATGATTTTCTATATACTGCGCGATGCGGCGGCACGTGCCGGCATACGCACTCCGCTGTCGCCGCACACACTGCGACACTCTTTTGCCACTCATCTGCTTGAAGGCGGCGCCAACCTCCGCGCCATACAACAAATGCTGGGACACGAATCCATAGCCACCACGCAGATATACCTGCATATCGAAAATTCGCGCCTGCGTCAAGAAATACTAGAACACCATCCCCGGTACAGACACCACACGACCGATACATCCTCCTTCTGACAGCCGTTAGAATAATCACGGGACTTACAACATAATATCCTATAATCGAAAATCATCCACATCCAAAAATATGTCCACCATATATCTGAACCTCGGCAGCAATCTCGGCGACCGTCGCGCCAATATCGAAAGAGCCATACTCATGCTGGCTTCACGCTATCCACAGTCACGCATACGACGTGCACCGGAAATACAGAGTGACGCCTGGGGATTTGATACGGTCAACCGATTTATCAACGTCGGCATCGCCATTGACCTCCCCGAAGGCCAGGAGGTGGACCCCCTTGCATTATTAGACCAAATACAGGCCATAGAGCAGACCATTGCACCGGGCGAGACACACCGCAATTCCTTAGGTGACTATATAGACCGCAGCATCGACATAGACATCATCGCCATAGACGACTTGGTATACTCGCATCCGAGACTCAAAATTCCGCATCCGCAGGCCGGAGCACGCGCTTTTGTTATGCGACCCATGCACTTCCTGCGTCCCGGATGGACACCCGAATACACTATGGCCGCCGGTGCGCCGCGCAAAAAGACTACCGCCGAGATGCACCGCGACACCATCGAGCAATTCCATTCCAAGGAAAAACTACCGCTGATAGTAGTATTGGATAATATTCGCTCGCTCAATAATATAGGGGCGATATTCCGTACATGTGACGCCTTTGCCGTGCGGCATATATGTCTGTGCGGCATCACCGCTACGCCGCCGTCGGTGGAGATACACAAGACCGCCCTCGGTGCCGAAGATTCGGTGGATTGGTCCTACTACGACAATACGCTAGAAGCCATATCCGTCTTACACAGCCGCGGATATGCCGTATGCTGCCTCGAGCAGGTACACGGCAGTGTATCATTGCAAGATTTTAATCCGACGGACGGTCGCGGATATGCCATAGTCGTCGGCAACGAAGTCGATGGAGTAGACCCGGCCGTAGTAGCCGCCAGCGACATTTATCTCGAAATACCGCAATTCGGCACCAAACACTCGCTCAACGTCAGCGTCTCCGCCGCCATAGCCCTGTGGCACATAGCCATACGCCTTGCCGGCAATAGCTGACAGCATCCCGCCACCACCGCCTTTCATGCTTTAAGAAAAAATGGCTACCTTTGCGGTAGTATTAAAGGACCATGAAATGAAAGCAGAAGAAATCAAACAATTATTCGAGAGCTTCGAGGCCATAGCCATAGAATATGACGGCGTCGAATGTTGGAGCGCGCGCGAACTCTATCCCATATTGGGATATGCACGATGGGATCGTTTCAAAGAAGCAATAAATCGGGCTAAGGACTCCTGTGTAAATGCAGGAGAATCAATTAAAGACCATTTTTCCGACGTCGGAAAAATGGTCTCATTAGGTTCATATGCCGAACGTCAGATAGATGACATACTGTTGACACGCTATGCCTGCTATCTTATAGCCCAAAACGCCGACCCAAGAAAGCCCGAGATTGCTTTTGCTCAAAACTATTTTGCCGTGCAGACGCGTCGTGCCGAAATTGTCCAACAACGCATTCTCGACCACGAGCGCGTAAAGGCACGTGCCAAACTCGCCGAGACAGAGCACCATCTTTCGGGAGTATTATACGAGCATGGGGTTGACTCGAAAGGCTTTGCTTTGATACGTGCAAAAGGTGACCAAGCTTTGTTCGGTCTCAATACCGCTTTGATGAAGCGCCGTGTCGGCGCCCCTGAAAAACGACCCCTTGCGGATTTTCTCTCAACTATCGCAATCAAGGCAAAAGACCTTGCTGCTGAAATGACCTCGGTCAATGTCCAACAAAAAGATCTCCACGGACAAATTGCGATAGAGGGCGAACACGTGGACAACAATACCGCAGTACGTGGAATGTTGCTTGATCGTGGCATCCGCCCCGAGACGCTGCCACCGGGCGAGGACGTCAAGAAAGTGGAACGCCGCTTGAAGGCTGATGAAAAAAAGATACTACCCAAATCATCAAAGAAAAAATAATGGCCAACGAATCACTATCGGCGGCTAAAGCCGCAAAGAACGATGAGTTCTATACGCAGTACTACGACATCGAGCGCGAAATCAACGCCTACCTCGAATATGACCCCGATGTCTTTCGTGGTAAGACCGTGCTGCTGCCTTGCGACGACCCCGAATGGAGCAACTTCACGCTCTACTTTGCCCAGCACTTTCAGACACTGGGTTTGAAAAAGCTGATTTCCACGTCATACGCTGCCGAAAGCAAGAAATACAGGACGCCATACCAGCCCTCGCTTTTCGAACAGGACGCGCCACAGTTTGACCCGGCAAAGACCTCAGTGCGCGGCAAAATCTTCGTACTCGATCACGACATTGACGGCGACGGGCGCATCGACTTCCACGACCTCGAATGGCGCTACCTCGACGGCGACGGCGACTTCCGCAGCGCCGAAGTCACCGCCCTGCGCGACCAAGCAGACATCATCGTCACCAACCCGCCTTTCTCGCTTTTCCGCGAGTTCCTCGCCTGGATTGTCGAAGCCGATAAGAAATTTGTTATTATAGGAAATATGAACGCTTTGACATATCGCGAAGTATTTCCTTTGATTAAAAACAACAAGATTTGGCTGGGAAATGGTTTTCATAATGGTAATGCCTACTTTAGACCAGTTGGTGAGCGTGAATACGCATCAGGGGTTAAAGATGATACCACCGGACTTGTAAAATTTAGAAATTGCTGTTGGTTTGCCAACATCGACCACGGACGACGCCACCAGCCATTGTCGTTAATGACGATGGAAGAGAATATCATGTATTCCAAGCACAAGGAAATTCGTGGCAAGGGTTATGCCCACTATGACAATTACGATGCCATAGAAGTTCCCTACACGGATGCTATTCCGTCCAACTATTATGGCGTTATGGGTGTCCCTATCACCTTCCTTGACAAGTACTGCCCGGAGCAATTCGAAATATTAGGGATTACTAAAACATGGTTTGGTGGAGCTAATAAAATATATCCGGAACAAATACAAGTCAGTAGTAATGGTCGAAAAGAATATGTTACAAAACTTAATGATGGAGCTGTGTTACTTCTTGATTCTGAGCCTAATGGTGAAACTTACTATATTGTCAATGGCAAGCCGTACAAACAAGTTTATGCCAGGGTTCTAATTAGAAGATTGCCCTATGTCTGATAAAAATTCTTTTGTATACCCTGTTGCCATTTACAAGAGGCTGGGAAACACCGCTGCCCTGCAACCACAAGCCATTAGAGAAGCCTTTCCCCTCGCTTTCAGTAGCACCTAATATTTCGACCCAATACAAAATCATTTTACAATGCGCTTGATAAGAACTCTTGCATATGGCTTTTGAGGTAAACCATTTTCCAAATAGTAAAGCTGCCCATCCCTTAAACTCGGATTCAACTTCTTTAATTCACGAGGGTAAGGACGTAGACCAAGCTCTTTGCCTGAATCTCCCTGCGTTTGGCCTAATATTTCGAATAAATAACAACATAAACCAATGAAAACGAAATTACATACCGAATGGACAATAGCCGACATCTGTGACGGCTTCGTTTATAACGAACTTGAAGCCAAAGGCCTTTTTGGTATGGGTGGGCGCCTGACCATTCAACCGGAATACCAGCGCAACTATATTTACGCCGATGGCAAGCGTGATGTTGCCGTCGTAGACTCTGTGTTGAAGGGTTATCCATTGGGTGTGATTTATTTTGTCAAGACAGCTGACGGACGTTATGAGGTACTTGACGGACAGCAGCGCATCACATCTCTGGGGCGTTTTGTCAACGGCAAACTCGGCATCAAGGACGAAAACGGGTTGCCGCAGAGCATAGGCTCTATACCCAAGGAAATGCGCGAGATGTTTCTGGGTACGCACCTGCTAATTTACGAGTGCGAAGGCACCGAGTCTGAAATTAAGGAATGGTTCCGCACAATCAATATTGCAGGAATACCGCTTAACAACCAAGAACTGCTCAATGCCGTCTATTCCGGACCGTTTGTCACCGCCGCAAAGGCCGTTTTCAGCAATTCGCAATCTTCGAAAGTGCAGATGTGGGGCGCCTACGTCAACGGCGCTGTAAATCGCCAGGACTTTCTCGCGACTGCCCTCGAATGGGTTAGCCGTGGCCATGCGGAAGAATACATGCGCGACCATCGTTTCAGCTCCGATATCCGGGAACTTGTGAATTACTTCGACTCAGTTATTGACTGGGTTCGCTCCGTATTCCCGTTTGTTGAGTCTGAGATGAGGGGACTGCCCTGGGGTGAATTATACGAGCGCTATCACGCCACGCCATACAATCCTACAAATATGGAACGGAGGGCTAAGGAGCTATATGCTGACCCCTATGTAAAAAACCGTCGGGGTATATTTGAGTACCTATTAGGTGGTGAGACCTATACACGTCTACTTGACATCCGCATATTTGATGAAGCAACAAAGCGAGCAGTCTATGCCCGACAGACAGAGGAAGCTAAGGCTGCCGGCATATCTAATTGTCCATATTGTGCCATTGGCCACGATGCCTCTGCACACAAGATTTGGAAACAAAACGAAATGGATGCCGACCACGTAACAGCATGGAGCAAAGGCGGAAAAACGGATATACAAAATTGTCAGATGCTCTGTAAGCATCATAACCGCGCTAAAGGGAATCGCTGACACCATCGAATGTTGTATATTCCGTGAACAAACTCCAAAAATCCACAGAATATGCAAGACACCCTTACATTCGGCCAAGTGGCCACCCTTTGGAAAGAGCACAAGCGCGAGGTCGTGAAACACTCCACGTTCTGTGCTTACGCCCTTACTCTCAAGACACACCTGCTGCCGACATTCGGCGATGCCGATGGTATTAGCGAGTCGCAGGTACAACAGTTCGTCTTTGACAAACTTCGTAGCGGACTGGGCCGTAAAAGCGTCCACGACATTGTGGCTGTGATGAAATCTGTTATACGCTTTGGGGCAAAACGCGGCATATACCCTCCGCAAGACTGGGAAATATCATATCCAAGGTCTACAGCAGCGAGGAAGCTCAAAGTGTTGTCACTTGCAGATCACAAAAAGTTGCTTAATACATTGTTGGACACTCCCACCACACAGAATATAGGAGTACTTGTCGCTTTATGTACAGGTATGAGGATGGGCGAGGTGTGTGCCCTGCGCTGGGATCATGTGAACTTTGAAAACCGCACCATCACAGTGGATGGTACTTTCGGGCGAGTTTACGACTGTGAGACACGTAGCACCGATCACTATATTTCTTCGCCCAAAACGCGCAATTCCAATAGGGAAATCCCTGTTTCATCGCAACTTTTGTCAGCACTCCGCAAGGTGCGCCGCCTACAAATATACGGCGAGTATGTCGTTGGCAACGGCATTGGTCCAAAAGACCCGCGAAACTACCGCGAAACGTTTGTTAGAATGCTACAGCGCATGGGTATACCGCGCATAGTCTTCCATGGACTGCGCCATACTTTTGCCACCAGGTGTATAGAGAGCGGTTGTGACATCAAAACCGTCAGCGCTATTCTCGGCCATTCAAACGTTGCCACGACGCTCAATCTCTATGTCCATCCCGACCTCGGCCAAAAGAAGCGTTGCATTGACCGACTTGGTCGGTATATGACGGAGGCATCCCGCCACATGAAGTACACTAAATGATAGGCGTATGGGTCAAAATGGGTGCTGAAAACCATACAAATTCACGTTCTATGACCGGAACGAAGGCCGGAATGCAATATGCTGGGGAACGACCTCCGGAGCTATTGTAGTCGCGGTTAATAACTATTTAACGCGCAATTTGATTGCCGTGTTAATTTTTATTGCTACCTTTGAACGCACGTTAAACAGATTTACCCTCTGAGTAATGATACAAAGCGACTGATTCACAAATATTTCGGGACTAAGTATAGTTTCGAAAGGTTTTATAGTGCCTTTTCAGAGGCATCTCTTAATATGAAAAAATTGTAATTAGACAAATCAATATTCACCCTAACCACTAAATCACATTTTTTGGAATGAAAAGACTACTATCAGTATTCGTGGTGATGTGCCTGACATGCATAGGCATGCTCGCCCAAGGCACCATGAAATGTACCGGTATTGTCGTTGACCAAGACGGCGAACCTATCATTGGCGCCAGTGTGGTCATCACCGGCAAGAACGCCGTAGGCACCACTGATGTCGACGGACACTTCAACGTGACTGTACCTGCCAAGACATCCACGCTCACTTTCAGCTTTGTAGGATGCAAAGCTGTCACTGCTGCCGCCGCCCGCAATATGGGAACCATCACCCTTCCCACGCAGGCCGAAGTCCTCAACGACGTTGTCGTTACGCAGTCTCTGGCTCGCACACGCCAGACTCCTGTGGCTGTCAGCCAAGTCAATGCCGCTGACATCGAGTACAAGCTCGGTACACAGGAACTCCCCGAAGTGCTCAAAACCACTCCCGGCGTCTGGGCTACCAAAGACGGCGGTGGTTTTGGTGATGCCAAAATCAATATGCGCGGTTTCCAAAGCGCCAACGTCGCCGTCCTCGTCAATGGTATTCCCGTCAACGATATGGAAGGCGGCTGGGTGTACTGGTCCAACTGGGCAGGCCTCGGTGACGTGGCTTCCAGTATCCAGACACAACGCGGTCTGGGTGCAGCCATACTCTCGGCCCCCTCTATCGGCGGTACCATCAACATCACTACTCGCAGCCTTGACGCAAAGCGCGGCGGTAGCATCTACTACGGCTTCGGTAACGACGGCCTCAACAACATCGGTATGAACGTTTCCACCGGCCTGATGAAAAACGGCTGGGCCATCACCCTGCAAGGCGCTCGTCGCTGGGGTGACGGATACATACAAGGTACCGACTTCAACTCGTACAGCTACTTCCTCAACATCTCCAAGCGTATCAACGACCGTCACCAACTGTCTTTGACAGCCTTCGGCGCTCCCCAAAACCACAACAAGCGCTCAAGCCAGGACGGTCTCACCATCATGGAATATCAAACCTACGCCAAGCGCGTGATGGACAGCGACAGCCCCTACAAGTACAACCCCACTTACGGCTTCGACCTTAACGGTAAGGTACGCAGCTCCAACCGCAACACCTACCACAAGCCCCAAATCTCGCTGGCCCACATCTGGCAAATTGACGAAAAATCTTCGTTGTCTACCACCGCCTACGTCTCCATCGCCTCCGGCGGCGGATACTCCGGTCAGGGCCGCGGTACTTACAACGGTAAGTCGCTGAGCAACTCCTCATGGTATGGCGCCACCAACGGTGTGCCCAATACTCTTTTCCGCCACGAAGACGGCACATTCGCTTATGACGAAATCCAATTGATGAACCGCGCATCCACCACCGGTTCGAATATGATTATGTCCCAGTCCAACAACTCGCACAACTGGTACGGACTTATCTCGACATACAACAACCGCTTCTTCAACAACAAGTTGCACTTCACTGCCGGTATCGATATGCGCTACTATGTAGGCTTCCATAACAACAAAATCATCGATCTCTATGACGGTGAATACTACATGGACGACTCCAGCCGTAAGAATGTCAAGGTGGAAAACAATGCCGCTGCCGCCGACCCCAATTGGCGCTACGAAAAACTCGGCATCGGTGACGTCGTATATCGCGACTACGAAGGCCGCACCAACCAGGAAGGCGTATATGCACAAGGCGAATACACCCTGCTGGACCGCCGCATGAACATCGTCCTGTCCGGATCATTGAGCAACACCGGATACCAGCGTGTCGACCACTTCTACTACGACAAAGAACACGCCAAATCCCCCACATACAACTTCCTGGGTGGAACAGCCAAGTTCGGTATCAACTACAACTTTGACCGTCACAACAACGTATACGGCAACGTGGGCTACATCAGCCGTGCTCCCTTCTTCGCCTCCGGCGTATTCTTGAGCCAGGCAACCTCCAACGCCGCCAACCCCGACCCCATCAACGAGAAAGTATTCTCCGCCGAACTGGGTTACGGCTTCGGCTCGCCCATCTTCTCGGCTACATTCAACGCATACTACACCAAGTGGATGGACAAGACCACCACTCGTACGGGTAACATCGAAGTCGGCGAACACGCCGGCGACCGCTACTACATGAATATGGCCGGTGTAGACGCTCGCCACATGGGTCTTGAACTCAACTTCACCTTCATCCCCGCACGCTGGATCGAAATCAGCGGTATGGCCTCCATCGGTGATTACGAATGGGCTTCCAATTCGACCGGTTACTTCTACAACCAGCTCGGCCAACCCCTGGCCGACCTCGCAGGTAATGTAGCCAGCGGCATCCTCGCCGAAGACCACATCCACGCCACACTCCAGCAGAAGGGCGTCAAAGTGGGCGGTAGTGCACAGACTACCGCTGCTCTCGGTGCAACTTTCCGTCCCTTCAAGGGCCTGCGCGTAGGCCTCGACTGGACCGTAGCAGCCAACAACTACAGCGACTACACCATCAGCTCGTCCTCCTATACTCCCAACGGCACCGTTAAGGTAGCCGATCCCTGGCGTATTCCTTGGGGACAGCAACTCGACCTCAATGCCGCTTATACCTTCGAAATCGGCGGCCTCAAAGCCACACTCTCCGGCAACATACACAACCTCTTCAACTACAACTATGTAGTTGACGCATACACCCCGTCGTCCGAAACCGGCGCATGGGATAATGCCTTCCGCGTATTCTACAGCTTCGGCCGCACTTACGCCATGAAACTTCGCGTCAACTTCTAATAACCCCACCAACATTCTACGACATACATCATTATGAAAACAAGATATATATTCAGCACGATGTTGGCAGCGGTCATGGGCATGACACTCACTGCCTGCGACGAGAACGACTGGAACAACGACCTCGACGGTTTCGAGGATCAAAACAACCAGCCTATTCCCAACAAGCAGACCATCGAGTACACCCTCACTGCCGATGACTACAAGGCCATCGCCTCCAACGCCACAAATAAGGCCCTTGCAGGCGACGAATTCAAGGCCGATCTCGCTGCCGTGGCTACCCGTCAGGCTTTCTCCGATGCCATCCCGGCCGAGAAATACCTCCCGGCGTTCCTCGCTTCCTCGTCATTCAAGTACTTCACACTCACTGACGGCTCGGGCGTCAAGGTGACTTACAACGTTGCCGGAGCCGTTGCTCCCGAAGTCAAGGAAGCCGCCGCTGCACAGCAGTACACGATCTCCACAGACGACTACAAGGCCTATGTATGGGAATCGGAAGACAACTTCATCGACGGATTTGCTCCCTCGCACCCCGCCAACAAGTATATCGGCAAAATCCTCGACAACGAAGCCGATGCTAACGATGGACTCTACTGCATAGTTTCCTATGCTCAGTCCGAGCAAGAGCCCGTATTCGGAAATGTAGGCGGTGGCGAAACTCCCGCCCCCTTCGCTCCTTCAGATGTCATCGGAAGCGTAAAACTAAACGACCAAGTCGAAATCAGCGCCGTCGTTACAGCCGTATGCGGCCAAGGATATGTCATCACCGACAACTCCGGCAGCATCTTCGTATACATGGGCAGCAGCTTCGACGTCAAGTCGCAGGCAGTGGGCAACCAGGTTAAGGTCAGCGGCACCATCGGCGCCTACAACAAGGGCTTCCAAGTGACCGGCTCTTCGGCCGAAGTCGAAATCGTCGGTACACAAGCTGTCACCTACCCCGCCCCCAAGTCTTTCACCGATGCCGAATGGGATCAATTGATTACACGCACCGATAACGAGCTGGCCGTATACGCCACCATCAAAGGTAAAGTCACCGTCACCGAACGCAACATCAACGTTAAGCCCGAAGGCACCGAAAAGGCTCAAGGCAGCGTCTATGGCATCACCGATGCCCTGCGCGGCCTGTTCACAAACGACGGCGAAGCCTCCATCACCGGATACTTCATCGCCATTGCCGGCGGCAAATACTGCAACTTCGTAGTTACCGCCGTGGACGGCAAGACAGTCACCGCCGCTCCGCGTCGTCACAACGCTCCCGCAGCAGACGTGCCCACCACCGGATACAACGCTATGTACCACTACAATGGCAACAATTGGGCAGCCGCATCCGGCTTCTGCGTCCTCAACCCCGGCGACTACACCGCTATGGGTCAGAAGTACCAGAACCTCACCGAACCCGCCAAGTACCTGCCGCGCTACCTCGCCGCCAAGTATCCCTATGCTCAGCCCGGCGAATCCACCAATGTCGTATACCTCTACTACGACTCCAAAGCTAAGGTTACATCCTATGTTTGCGACCCGTATGTATGCGGCGAAGACGGCACTTGGACTCTCAATACCGGCATCACAACAGTCACAAACCAATTTGTACGCAATGCCGGCAAATGGATGTATGACCCCTGCGTCACCATCACCCTGCCCGCCGGCAAAGGCCAGGAACTCTCCACCAAGTACTATCAGGCTTGCGTAAACTGGGTATACGAGAACATTTGCGTGCCCCTGGGCGACACCGACATCAAGAGCGGCAAGTTCTACGTATCCTCCTACGGCAACAACGAGTACTACAGCGGCACATCCGCATACCAAGGCAACGTCGACCTGCGTCCATCCGCTGCCAAGGGTCAGTATCCCGCCGAGTATCAGGATATGTCAGATGACGAAGTTGTAGCCCTCGAAAAGCAGCGCTTCATGAACGAAGTTATGCCCGGCGCCTTGGCCACACTGCACGCCGATGCAGTTCCCGTAGACGGCATAGACGTCATCTATACCATCAACTTCTATGCTTACGACGGCTCGGCCACCACACCATACACTGCACGCTTCCGCGTTACAGCCCCCGGCAAGTTCGAACCCATCGACTGCACCTGGGACAAGTAACCTGACATACCACAAAACCCCATAATCAAAAGGGGCTGTGTCCAAATAGGCACAGTCCCTTTTTTGTCTATATATGATGCCATGTTTCAATGTTTCAATCTAAGAACAAGCAAACAGAAGTATTTCCAATGCCGGAATTATACTTATTCAATCCCAACCGAAAGGCCCATAAATCGCTTTGCGAATCTTCTTAGCAAAACGGTTGACTTTTAGGCGGATTAATTTTGTAGGATACTGTTCCAAGAAGTGTGTCTGAGATAAGAGCAAAAAAAGGGGACTCACCAAAAGATGGAAAGTCCCCGAGAGCTTGTAATTTTGGGTATAACAAACAAAAAAAATTACAAACAATGTTTTTGACAAAGGAACAACTTTTAGAGCAGGTGTGCAAGCATGCACAGAAGAAAAATAAGTTCAAGCCGAAAAAAGGAATTTATGACCAGATGGAAACGATGATCGAGAGTATATGACACCACTGTTTAGCTGTATGTAATGCGATGTATTTATTACCGACCGAACAAAAAAGCAGGCTTGGAATGTTTCCAAGCCTGCTCGGGGGGAGTGGAGTATAGCGGACTCGAACCGCTTACCTCAACACTGCCAGTGTTGCGCTCTACCAGATGAGCTAATACCCCTCATGTTTTGCAGTGCAAAGATAGCGCCTTTTGGCTAATTGACCAAGATGGCGGCGCGATAATTAACGTTTATTAATTATTTTCTTCGCGTTATTGCGTTTTTGAGCTTTCACGGCTATGCATCTTGCTGTTGATGAATTATGCTGACACTATGACGTCAGAGATTGCGGAATATGGTCCATGCGACAAGGGCAATGAATACCGCTATCGGAGTCCATCGGCTGTCGGCAAAGCGACGTAGTGGCGAATGTGGGCGCGTATACGGTGCAATGGCAACGATCGCCATTATAGGCAGGGCAAAGAACAGTGCGGCATTGTAGCGCCACGCTGCTGCGACATCGCCGTGCATCAATGCATGCAGTGCCCTGAGCGTACCGCAGCCGGGGCAGTCGAAACCTGTGAGCATATGCGAGGGACAATGCGGCATCCAGACGGTATTTTCCGGGTCGAAAATGAAGAGGACGATGAGGCCGGCCATGACAACCGTAGCGGTCAGGGCTACAAGCGACCGCCGCGCCCTTGAGGAATGCGCCATAAACGACCGCCGCCGATGCCGCAACCTCGGAGGGCGCGGTACCGGCGGCGGTGTATTTGGCGTAGAAGTCATCCGTCAGGACATTGCCAAGCCCCAGAATGCGGGCTGAACGACAGAAATGACAACACTGCAGATAATGCCGAGCACTACGGCTGCAATAGTCCAGATTTGGGCGTTTTGCGAAGCGCGATATGCTCCGTCGTAGTCGCCGCGAATCCATTTGTCGTTGACTTGCGTGGCATAGATTATGGCTACTATACCCAAAGGCAGACAGCAGAGTATGCACGAAGCTATGGCCCACCCGAGATATGATGGTGGCTTGATGCCGTTGCCGGGTTGCGACATCCCGGGCGTGGAAGTAGGCGTGGGCGGCACCGGACCTCCCGTGTTGAATAGTGAGGCGGTCAAAGGAGCCTGCGAGGCCGGCATCCAGTCGGTCAGGCCCTCATACCATACCGGGGTATCGGGGGTCAGCGTCATCATTTTCATCTGCGGCAATGTGTACGGGCCTTGTTGCTGACCGTTGCGATGGATATATATAAGTGTTTCAGCCATAAGTTAATGCTGTTTTTGAGAGATAACTTTACGTGGTGTGGAGGTGTGTCTTAGAAGAACTTGGTAGGCGTGCCCAGAATGTCGGAGAGCAGGTTATTGGCCAAGCGTGATGCTCCGATGCGGAAGTAGTGATTGTCCAGCCATTCTTCGCCGAGGACAGCCTTGATGACGGTGTAGTATTGTACGGCTTCTTCGGTGGTGGCTACGCCGCCCGAAGCTTTGAAGCCCACGCGTTTGCCGGTCTTCTCGTAATACTCCTTGATGCACTGAGCCATGACGTAGGCGGCTTCGAGTGTGGCTCCGGGATATTCCTTGCCGGTAGAGGTCTTCAGGAAGTCGGCATCGCTGTACAGCGACAGCACGGAGGCGTCACGTATGGCTCGAGCGGATTTCAGCGCCCCGGTCTCAAGGATAACCTTGAGTATGGAGTCGCCGGCAGCGTGCTTCTGCTCGGTGATTTCATCGCACACGCTCTCGTAATCGCCATCGAGGAAGGCGCCCACATTGAGCACGATATCGATTTCGTCGGCACCATCTTTTACGGCGAGAGCTGTCTCGGCAATCTTGGTCTCAAGGAAGCCTTGCGAGGCGGGGAAATTGCCGCTGACGCACGCGATGTCCACTTCGCTGACTTCGAGTACGGCGCGTACCACCTGCGCAAAATTGGGGTATACGCATATTGCGGCAACGTTTTTCAGCTCGGGGTGTTCGACATCGAAAGCATTGACGCGCTCGGTGAACTCGGCTACGCTGCGCTGCGAGTCGGTGGCCTTGAGTGTGGTCAAGTCTATGGTGTTGAATAGGAAGCGATAGACATCTTGTGTCATATTTTCCTTGAGGTGTTCATCGAGTATGCGTTTCACCTCGGCAGAGACAAAGGCATCGTCTGTGGTCACCTTGCTGGCGGCTATGGCCTGGTGATATTTATCAATTTGTTCGGTCATGATTTGTAGCGTGTTATTATGTTGTTATTGTTTCAGTTTGGGATTGTCGCGATGGCGGTGTGCATCGCGGGCGGTCTTCTTGGCGATATTTCGCCGCAAGGCCTCGTCGAGATCCACGCCGGTCTGATTGGCAATGGCAGCCACTACCCAAAGCACATCGGCCAGTTCGTCGCCAAGGGCCGAGGGATCTTCGCCTTCTTTGAAGGACTGGTCGCCGTATATGCGAGCCATCAGCCGCGCCACCTCGCCGGTTTCTTCGGCGAGGATGGCGGTATTGGTCAATGGCGAGAAGTATCGAACACCTATGGACGTAATCCACCGATCCACCGTCTCTTGAAGGTCGGTTATGGTCATTTGTGTATTGTCAGTGGTGTTCATATCTTCGCTTTGGTTCGGTGAAAAATATCTCGGTGTGTCGCGGCAATATGTATCAGCGGATGACAATCTTGGAGACGCTTCTGCCCTGATGGCGTATGTATATGCCGGGGGTGAGGTTGTCGGCGGCGACTTTCATGCCTTGGAGGTTGAAGTATTCAACAGGAGCGTTGGCATCGTCTATGGTGATGTCGTCCACGCCGTTTGAGAGGGTCACCTCAATTGTATTGGACTCGGCCGAGCGTGTACTTCCTACAATAGCTCGTACGCTGTAACGATACTTATTAACGCCCTTGACAGCGGAAACACGCATCGAGGTGGCGCCCTCGGTACTTACGGCATCATATCCGTCAAGAATGTATGTCGATGTGCCGTAGGTAACAGCCACATCGTCTATGGCGACATTGCCACGCGAACCCTTATTGTAGTATATACGCAATGCATAGGTGTTGGCGGGGATTTCGTCTATCGTAACGACAGTGCCCTTGCTGTTGTAGGCGTTGACGGCTATTGTCTTGAAGGTTGCCCAGCCCTGATCATCCGGACACTCAAAGCTGATTGTGCAGTCACTCGTGGCGGTCTGCCCCTTAATCCACAGCGATAAGGACTTGATAGGATTTGGGAAGGTGCGTGTAATAAGATATGCGCCGTTCTGGCTGAATTTGAGAGACGGAGCTGCTTTGCCGCAACTTGCAGACGAAGTGTATACGCCGTTGGCCGTTGAAGTCCATCCCTCAGGCAGTGTCGCCGTAGCCGAGGTGCCGAAGTCGGCGGTTTCGGTCTCGGGCTCGCCTTCGCCCACAGCCCATACCGTCAAACGATAGTCTGTAGCACCCTCGACAGGCTGCCAATTGGCGACGAAAGATTCGGCTGTTTTGTCTTTGGGCTCGAGAGCGACGGGTGCGGGCACGGGGGATCCGCCGCCGCTGACATCAAATGTGATGACACCCCCGTCTTCTTCTATATTTGTAATGGGCACATCCACAGCCACGTTGGACCATGTCTTCAACGCCGGGGTGGTCTCGGATGTGAAGGACGTGTTTTGGGTTGTGCCGGGGAAGGCATATCCGGACATAACGGCGGCGCTACCACTATCGGCTTTACCGCATGCTTCTTCGATGTCTACATACTGGTGCGTAGTGTTATTGACTGTATTACGGTTGAATATCGTGGCGTTATAGTCAATGTGCCATATCAACATTCCGTGCCCGGGGAGGTACTTGTCCCAGCCTTTCTGCTGACGATTTTCGAGCAGGAAAAATTCGTTGGGATTGACAGCGCCGCTTGTGCCGTAGGTGTGTATGATACAACCCTCATTGGTATTCTCGATGTGATTTAGCGATACGGTCTCGGCTTCTTTAAGCTCTTTCAGGTCAATCCAGCCCATAGCGTTACGCTCGTATACCGAATATGTCGGCGGGGTACGTCCATCGTTGTTGTATGGCCCGTAATCCAATACGCTCCAAGCGCCGGGCGTAATATCCGTAGCGACAGTGTTATAATCGGTGCAGTACAGGTCGGGGAGGCCGAGGACGTGGCTGAATTCGTGAATAAAGGTACCCACACCATCCGGTCGGCTCTGCTCCCATTCGTTGGAAGTGGCGTAGCGGTTGACTTGTTTGCCGTTGGCGCTATATTTGACCCCGAAGTCGTTGATGTGTGCCGAGTGCGGCCATACGGTTTCTTCCGAACCGCCCGAAGCCTCGCCCCGGCCGGCATAGAACACGTATACGTTGTCTACATATCCGTCGTTGTCGGCATCGTACTTGCTCAGGTCCACTTGGTCCTTGAGTGCGGAGAGGGCATGCGTCACCATCAAGTAGGGCTGTGAGTCATCGCCGTAATAGTCGTTGCCGCCATAGTAGCTGCGGTTTTGGCCGAGGGTTACCGGGCCGAAGACATCGAATACGGGGCGGAATTGTCCGTTTGAGCTTTCGCGGAAGTACTCGGCCGCGCAGCCGGTGCCGCCATATTGGTTAAACCCGTCTTTATTGAGCATCTCATCGAAGTACGACTTGGGGTCTGAGAGGGTGAATTTGACGTCCTTGTACTGTACCAAAACCACCAGAGCGCGAACTTCGCCGTTGGCGGGAAAGTCTGAGAAACGGCCTATTCCGCTGCTGGGGTCGCTGTTGGAGCGAGCATGGGACTTGAGACGTTGGGGTGTTGCTATGTTGCGTGCTTGGATACGCTGTGCACGCAGTTCGGAGGTATTGATGTCGCGCAGGTTGGTGACGTCCAAATCGGGGGCGTCCTTCTTGGTGACGGTGACACCGGTGGAGATGATGCGGCCGTCGGTTGCGACCTTGGCATAGCAGTAGCGGCCATCGGCATCGCGGCTGACGATATTTCCGTCATTCGTAACCATGTAATGTAGATATTCATCGCCCACGACGCGAACCTCAATAGTCGTCCCGTCGGGCTGTGTCACGGTGCGAACACCACGCTTGGCGGGCACGGCGGCGGCGCTGAGGGCAAGGCCCAAAGTCGCCAGTGTGACGAGTTTACGTTGCAATTTCATAAGTTGTGTGTTTATGGTTTTTTTATGTGTGTATATCTTTTGTTTTGTCTGTTTTGTTCGTCCGCGAAGGACGATGGATACTTATTAACTTACAAAGTTAGTGATTATTTATTATGCGCAACATCAAATGTTTGTTAAATAGACCGAAAGACTTTTCGGGAAAGAGCCTTCGGCTATCTCAAAAAAGCGGTGCATAAGTCTTGACAACCGACTCAAGATGCCATCCTTCGCCGCTCCGGCAGAAGCAATGCGGCGGGACGCCGTGCATGGGCGCCCCACCGCAGTAGGGGGTTGGAAAATGGAAGATGCCGGAGCTTATCGGATGGCGACTTTGGCGGTGCGGCCGTCTTCGGCGGCCACGACATATATGCCACGTGCAAGGCCGGATACATCGACGTTGCCGGCTGTGGCATGGCGGCGGGCGATGCCGTCAAGCGAGTACAGTGTGAAGCGCTCGGCGCCGACGGCATATAGGACTTCACCCTCTTGAACGGCCTTCAGTGTCGGCACGACCGTATCGACCGCGACTTCCTCGACACCCTGGTTTTGGTCATACAATCTAATGATTGCCATACCATTGGCCGGGCAGTATTGGTATATATAAATACAGTCGCCGTTGAGATGGGCACTCTTTTCCGGAATAATCCAGTTGGATACGGAGTAATTACCGCCTTCTTTGTAGCCCTTGTCTCCGAGGGGGTCGAAGGAGGCTATAACCTTGTCGGTGGTAAGGTTGCGTATAGTGAGGCCGCCGAGGTAGTTCTTGCCGGAGTTATGTACCAGGAACTCGTGGCCGCGATACTCGAAGAAGGCGCACCCGGTGGTGCTGTTACGTGCCGGGGCGGTGGTGCTTGAGCGCGTAGTGGACACGGCTATATTGTCGCCGCCACTGTAGCGATAAATACCTGTTCCGCGCACTTGGTACAGCCAGTTTTCGGTGTCATCCTCTATTGGATAGACATATCCGGCGGTGGTGCCGGTCATGGTCAGACCGTCTTTGGCAATGTTCTTGACGACCTTGCCTTCTGACATACAGATGATATTGATTGCTGCAGCCTTATTCGGATACAGGTATATGTGCCCGCCTTCGCCGAGGACGTTGCCCGAGGCACTGATAAAGTTGGTCTGTCCGGCGACGGGCACTTCACAGGTGACGGATATGGGCTCGGACGCCGTTTCAAAATTTCCTTCAGTGCTTACCAATCCATATATCAAGAACTCGTGCGTTGCGCCGGAGGAAACATCGTTGCGAACTATCACGTTGCCGTAATCATCGCGGCAGCATCCGTACCCGGTGCCGCCGGTCAGCGTAGTCAGCTTGCCTTGGGTATCGAAGACATTGAGTGTCTTTTTCGAGCGGTCGTTGATGTAGAACCGGCCTCGCACGGCGGTACCTTGCTGGGCATTGGTGCCGTCTATAATTTCGGCGGGCGCATCGCCAGTAGCGACACTGCGCTGCCAGACGCGCTCAGCCTCGAATTGTGGGTTGGAAACCGGCTCGGTGCGCGTCTCGTAGTGCATCAGCACCGAAAGCAGCTGCTTGTCGGCGGTGAGGATATACACCGACAGACCTTCGCGACTAATATCCGAGCCCATGAAACATTCCCCCTCATAGGTCGTTCCTATGGCAATCTTGGCGGCCGTGGATAGAGGGTCGGCGGCTCCGGCCTTATACGTTTCAAACGACAATAGGCCGTCTGAACCACTCAGCAATGCCATATAAGGCTTGGAGCCACGGCGGAAGAAGCAGCGTCCGGCTGCCGCGGCCGCAGGAGCAAGGTCTGTGTATGCCTTCATCTCGCCCGAAGTCCAATCGAAACTGTATTCACGGCACAGCGATGCCGCGCCGGACACCACCAGGAGGTGGTCACGCGAAGTGGGCGTCACCATAACACGATAATTGCCCAATGCTGCAGCGTCAAGGCCGGAGACCGCTGCAGCAGCCTCGGAGGTGATAGTGCCGCCTTTGATGCGCACGGCACAGAATGTCAGGGCCGTGGACGATGGCGCATGTGCCGGAAAATATACCTTAAGGTCGGCAAGGCGGCCGGAAACCACGAAGTTATCTCCTGCCACGATGTCTTCCGTGGCGCCTATCTGCTTGGACGATGTAATGGCGGCGAATATATGGGGCTGGGCGTCCGCATCATCCCAAACATATATCGGTAGGGTTTCGCCGCCACCGCCAAATGAGAGCGAGACCTCGGGAACAGCAAGCAGGTAGCCGTCAGCCGTGCAGGCTATAGACTTGATATTTACGCCTTCGGGCATATTTAGTGCCTTGGCGTCAACTCCATGAGCCTTAAAATTGTATATTGCCGCCGTCTCGTCTTTTTCGGCTAAGACACTCCAGACATAATCGTGCAGTACGGCTTGACGAATTGTCGTACCGTCAAGGATGTCAGGCGCGGCCAGACACTTACCGGACTCGGGTGAATAATTGCCGCGCGGGAGCAGGTTGTTGACCGGATAGTCTACTTTATTTGGGACTATGGATGCCGAAGGGTCAAGCTCGGACACTGTCTTGGGATCGAGGTAGTCGGTGGTCACAAAGTCGCAGCCCCAGTTGCCGTATTTCACATAATCGGCATCGGAGTTCAGCGTCCACATATTGACTTTGAGCCCGGCCTCGTGGAATTTCTCGACCGTAGACTTGTCAAAGTATCCGGCCTGAATGTCCACGTCTATGCCCTGAGCCACACACCAGTCAAAGTGATTGGCCCAGTACTGCCCCGTCAGGAATTGCAGGGTGATGTCGGGATAGTTTTTGCGTATATACTCCAGACACGGTTTCATGGATGTCAGAATGATGCACTTGTCACGGAAGCCTTGCTCCTCGATGAATTTAATCAGCAGCGGGATATTGGAGCAGTCGTTGGAGTTGATACCGGTGGCCCATTTGAGCTCGATGAGCGGCAGTACATTATACTGCCGGCAGACGTCCAAGTACTCCTTGGCCGAGCACAGGCGACCGGTATAGGTCACTCCGCTACGAGTTTGAGACAGTGGCTCGGCCTGCAACTGTTCGAGCGTGGATGAGGCAATGCTCAGGGTGCCGCCAAGGCGGGTGAGGTCATCATCGTGCGTGCACACAAACTGTAGGTCCTTGGTCACTTTGAAGTCCGTCTCCAGATACTGATAGCCCATCTTGGCGCCGTTCGTAAACGACTCCACGGAGTTTTCGAGCCCATAGAGGCTACCGCGGTGGCCTACAAATTTCGGCTTGGCCGAAAGTGTCGATACCGCCATAACCATCGCAAGGGCAACCATAATTCTCTTAATCATAGTCGGGTAAAGATTTTTAGGATTATTGCTTAATGTAGATATAGTGTTATCGCTCAAAGTTAAGTATTATATTTGAATTGTAAGCCATCGACACTTAACTTTATATAATTCGACATACGGCCTCAGCGCCGATTTCGACATATGTATAGTCGAGGCTGCCTTCCGAAGTCAAAATACCATATCCAACTTCAAAAAACCAATCGGCCACCGAGACTGTAATCCCGGTGGCCAATATTGTCTGTGGACGTATTGTCCGGGGCGTCAACGCAGGACCTTGGTGCAGCGATGTGTGCCGTCGCTGTAGACGTCCGTGCGGATGGTGATGCCGCGCTCGGCCGGCGCTTCGAGACGTCTGCCGTACA